>Ga0207991_1000998_pt1 | contig 18187 bp, 16 predicted proteins | sample ETN07SmetaG_FD_185786 | JGI IMG/M metagenome (GOLD analysis project Ga0207991, IMG submission 185786) | Marine microbial and viral communities from oxygen minimum zone, Eastern Pacific Ocean - ETNP2014F14-07SV275 (SPAdes) (version 2) | ecosystem: Environmental > Aquatic > Marine > Oceanic ... | reverse complement strand
TGAAGTGACCCCATTAAGTTGGACTCATTTCTAAGCGGCAACCAAGGCCTGATTTCGATATTGTATCGGACTCAGGCCTTTTAGTTTTAGCTTAATACGTTCGTTGTTGTAATAATCGATATATTCTTTGATGTTTTCAATAAGTTCATTTGCATCTTTGAACGTTTTATTGTGGTACATCTCAGTTTTTAATATGCCGAAGAAGTTCTCTGCAACAGCGTTATCTAAGCAATTTCCTTTTCTAGACATGCTTTGAAGTAGCCCATTCTGTTTCAAGTGATTTTGGTATTGTTTATTTTGATATTGCCATCCTTGGTCAGAGTGTATGAGTGGCTTTTCATGTGGTAATAGCTTACTAGTCGCGGCTTTAAGCATATCTGTAACTAAGGGTAACGTTACAGATGTCCGCACTTCATAGCTAATGACCTCTCGATTAAATAAATCTATTATCGGTGACAGATACACCTTCTGATTATTCACTTTAAACTCAGTTACATCAGTCACCCATTTTTGATTAGGCTGTTCTACAGTAAATTCACGATTCAATTTATTTTCTGCGATTCTGCCGATTTCACCTTTGTAAGACTTATAACGTTTAGGCCTGACTTTTGACTTCAAACCAAGTTCGCACATTAGGCGTTGTACACGCTTATGGTTAACCACTAAGCCCATCGCTCGTAAAGCGTAAGTCACTCTACGATAGCCATATCGCCCTTTATGTTTGTGATAGATATCACGGATTTTTACGCGTAAGTCAGTATTGGAACAAGGCTGACTCAGTGCATTACGATGGTAGTAATACACACTCTTGGGAAGCCCTGTAACTCTTAATAAATGTTGTAAGCTATATATTGCCTTGAGCTCTTCGACAACTATCGTTTTGTCTTTGCTTTTTTCTTTCTGGCTTGAGCCAAGGCTTCTAACTTTTTTAAGACAGCGTTCTCTGCACGTAAATAATCGAGTTCTTCTCTAAGCTCTTTTTCAGTCATCTCTGATGATGGTTTAGGAGTTGAAGAGTTATTAGTCACGCGGGGCTTACCTTTGTTTTTGGGGTTGAGACGGGATATGTCCTCGCGAGCATAAAGCTTTTGCCATTGAAATAAAATACCAGGGGATGATAAGTCGAAATAGGCGCTGGTATAACCCAATGACCAATTGTTCATTTCCATCGTCTTTAGCACATGGGTTTTGAACTCGCTACAATAAGGTAGCTGCTTATGAATAAAGCTATTTGAGCCGTTTATTTGGTAAACCTGAAACCAATAGCGAATAAGCCGAGCGCTTACTCTGTACTTTCTACCTAAAGCTTCAGAATTTTTTTCTTCGACTAGCTGAGCGAGCTTTATTTTAAACGCTCTATTGTGTTTTGACATACAAAGACCCCCAATAATTGGAATGTCCAACTAATGGGGGTCACTTCAATGAGCGGTTTTTTCATAGTTCGAACAAAGAAGCTAATTTACTTCTTTTTCTTCGCTTTCGGGTTTGGCAGGTCAGTAATACTTCCTTCGAAGATTTCAGACGCAAGACCAATTGATTCGTTAAGCGTTGGGTGAGCATGGATAGTCAATGCTACGTCTTCAGCATCAGCACCCATCTCAATAGCTAGGCCGATTTCGCCAAGCATTTCGCCCGCGTTGGTACCTACCATAGCACCACCGATTACGCGGCCCGTTTCTTTTTCGAAAATCATCTTAGTCATACCGTTAGTTGCATCAGATGCAATTGCACGGCCTGAAGCAGCCCATGGGAACGTTGCTGTTTCATAGCTTACGCCCTGCTCTTTCGCTTCTTTTTCAGTTAGACCAACCCAAGCAACTTCTGGCTCAGTGTACGCTACTGAAGGAATAGCACGTGGGTCGAAGTAATGCTTCTGTCCAGCAATAACTTCTGCTGCAACGTGACCTTCGTGAACCGCTTTGTGCGCAAGCATTGGCTGACCTACAAGGTCACCAATTGCGAAGATGTGGTCAACGTTAGTACGCATTTGCTTATCAACGTTGATGAAGCCACGCTCGTCAACGTTTACGCCAGCTGCATCTGCGCCAACTAGCTTACCGTTTGGCTTACGACCAACAGCAACAAGTACTTTGTCGTAGCGCACTGGCTCAGCAGGTGCGTTCTTACCTTCAAATGTTACGTACAAGCCATCGTCTTTTGCTTCAACCGCAGTCACTTTGGTTTCAAGCATGATGTTAAACTTGTCTTTGTAGTCTTTCATGAACACTTTCATGATGTCTTTGTCAGCTGCTGGAATTAGCTGATCTAAGAATTCAACTACATCAATGTTCGAGCCAAGTGCTTCGTACACAGTACCCATTTCTAGACCGATGATACCACCGCCTAGTACTAGCATTTTCTCTGGAATGTCTTTCATTTCCAGTGCGCCAGTTGAGTCAATTACACGATCATCTTCTGGGATGAACGGTAGGCTTACTGGCTCAGAACCCGCAGCGATAATCGCTTTCTCGAAAGTAATAGTAGTAACGTCGTCACCATTTTTTACTTCTAGGGTGTTTGCGCCTGTAAATTTACCGAAGCCTTGTACATGCTTGGTTTTACGCATTTTAGACATACCGCTAAGACCATTCGTTAATTGCTTAACAACGCCGTCTTTGTATTCGCGGATTTTATCTAAATCGATGGTAGGCTCGCCAAACGATACACCGTGGCTAGCAAGGTGCTTCGCTTCTTTCATTACTTTAGCAACGTGAAGAAGGGCTTTTGAAGGGATGCAGCCAACGTTAAGACAAACACCACCAAGCGTGTCGCGTGAGTCTACGATAACTGTTTCAATACCTAAGTCAGCCGCACGGAATGCTGCTGAATAACCGCCAGGGCCGCCGCCCAGTACCACCAATTGCGTTTTAATTTCGCTCATTGTGAACCTCAATCCTGTTCTTGTAGGGTCATGCTATTACTTTTGTGTAATAGCATAACCTAAATGCCACCAAATGGGCTTATAAAATCGTCGAAAATGTTACTGATATTGTAAACTTTTTCGACCTTTTATTTAAAGTATGATTCTGCGTAAGTCAGTTAGGTTTGCAGCAACCTCAGTAGAGAATCTTGCACCTACCGCACCATCGATGACTCGGTGGTCGTATGACAGGCTTAGCGGCACCATTAAGCGCGGCTCAAACTCTTTACCATTCCACTTAGGCTTCATCTCAGACTTAGACACACCTAATATGGCGACTTCTGGTGCATTTACAATAGGCGTAAACGCCGTGCCACCAATACCACCTAGACTAGAGATGGTAAACGTTCCACCCTGCATGTCAGCCGCTTTAAGCTTGCCTTCACGGGCTTTCTTAGATGTTTCAATAAGCTCTTGAGACAGCTGCTCAATACCTTTCTTATTCACGTCACGAATAACAGGTACAACAAGGCCTCCCGGTGTTTCAACCGCAATACCAATGTTGATAAACTTCTTAATGATTAAGCTCTCGCCGTCGTCAGACAGTGATGAGTTGAATACTTCGTATTTCTCAAGCGCTTTCGCTACCGCTTTCATAACGAATACTAGTGGCGTGATCTTAAGACCAGACTTAATTTTCGCGTGGTAAGCGTTTTGCTCTTTACGGAATTCTTCAACTTCAGTGATATCTGCTTCGTCGAACTGCGTAACGTGCGGGATAGTCGCCCAGTTACGGTGTAAGAACGGTCCAGAGATCTTTTGAATTCGAGAAAGCTTTTGTTCTTCAATCTCACCAAACTTGCTGTGATCAACAGGCTTAACTGGCACGATTTGAAGTACGTTGTCGCCCACAGGCGCACTGCCTGAAGCTGCTGCTGTGCGAGGTTTCGCAAGCTCAGCTTTCACGTAGGCTTGAACGTCTTCTTTCAAGATACGGTTTTTCGGGCCAGAGCCGTTAACTTGAGTCAGGTCTACACCAAACTCACGAGCAATACGGCGAACCGAAGGAGAAGCATGTGCTTTACCTGTATTCTTGGCTTCTGGCGCTGGAGGCACAGGAGAGCGACCTTGCGAGGCTTCCTGCTGTGACGCTTGTTGAGCCTCGTCTTGCTGTGAGTCTTGTTTAGTCTCTTCTTGCTTAGGCGCTTCAGCAGGCTTTTCAGCTGCACTTGAAGACGAACCACCGCTGGTCTCAAGCTTAACAACCAAGGTGCCTTGCTTAACTTTGTCGCCCGCTTTGATAAAGACTTCTTTAATCGTACCTGCATGTGTTGAAGGCACATCCATGGTCGCTTTATCAGTTTCTAGCGTAATTAGGCCGTCTTCTTTTTCAACGGTGTCGCCAGCTGATACAAGTACATCGATAACGTCAACTTCACCGTCTTCACCAATGTCTGGTACAGCAACTTCAATGGTTTCGTTACTTGCAGACGCCGCAGGCGCTGATTCTTGCTTTGAACTTTCCTGCGCAGCCGGTGCAGATGCTTCAGAAGAAGCATCGCTAGACGCCGATTCACTTGAAGACGAGCCTGAACCCGCTACTTCAAGCTTAATAACAACCGTACCTTCTTTCACTTTATCGCCAGTACTGATGAATACTTCTTTCACCGTACCTGCGTGTGTTGAAGGAACGTCCATGGTTGCTTTATCGGTTTCAAGGGTAATTAGCCCATCTTCTTTTTCAATGGTGTCGCCCACTGAAACCAATACGTCGATTACGTCTACTTCGTCGTCAGAACCGATATCCGGTACTGCAACTTCAATTACTTCGCTGCTGCCAGACGCAGCTGGCGCTGCTTCTGACTTGCTTTCGTCTTTTGGTGCTTCTTGCTTAGGTGCATCTTCTTTAGAAGATTCATCTGAAGCGTTTTCTTCAGACGCGCCTTCATCGGCACTGTCACCATTGGCAACTTTCATTTCACCAATCACATCGCCTTCTTTGATTTTATCGCCTACTGATACAGACAGGCTAACAATCTCACCTTCAAACGGTGCTGGGATGTCCATTGACGCCTTGTCACTTTCAACAGTAACAACGCCTTCATCAGCCTCAATGTTGTCGCCTACGGCAACACATAGCTCGATAACTTCAACTTCGTCACCGCCTACGTCGGGTACGATAATCTTTTGAATATCTGACATATGTAAAATACCTTATCTGGCTTACGCGTAAAGTGGGTTAAGTTTTTCAGCGTTAATTTCAAAACGCTTAATGGCTTCTGCTACCACTTTCTTCTCAACGTCACCGCGCTGAGCCAATTCGTAAAGTGATGCCACCACAATGTATGACGCATTAACTTCAAAGTGAGTACGCAAGTTTTCACGGCTATCGCTTCGACCGAAACCGTCTGTACCTAGGCAGCGGTATTCAGTTTCGATGAACGCACGTACTTGGTCTGAGTAGTTCTTCACATAGTCAGTGGCAGAAATCGCAGGACCTGCGTCTTTCGTAATTACCTGACCAATGTAAGGTACTTTTTGCTCAGCTTCTGGGTTTAGCATGTTCCAGCGTGCTACGTCTTGACCTTCACGCGCTAGCTCGTTGAACGAGGTCACTGAGTAAACGTCAGAAGATACGTTGTAGTCGTCACAAAGAATCTGTGCCGCTTTACGCACTTCGTTCAAGATAGTGCCTGAGCCCATCAACTGAACATTCAGCTTAGACTTGTCATTTTCAACACGCTCAAGCTTGTAGATACCTTTAATGATCTGTTCAGCAACATCATCACCTTCTGGCATTGCAGGATGCTGATAGTTCTCGTTCATCAATGTTAGGTAATAGAAGATATTCTCGTTATTACCGTACATGCGACGTAGACCGTCTTGAACGATAACTGCTACTTCGTAACCATACGTTGGGTCGTAAGTAATACAGTTAGGAATTAGGTTCGCTTGAACATGTGAGTGTCCGTCTTGGTGCTGTAGACCTTCACCGTTAAGTGTGGTTCTACCTGCTGTTGCGCCTAATAGGAAACCACGCGCTTGGCTATCGCCTGCCGCCCATGCCAAGTCACCAACACGTTGGAAACCAAACATTGAGTAGTAAATGTAGAACGGAATAGTGGTAGCGTTACACGTTGAGTAAGACGTACCCGACGCAACCCACGATGCCATTGCACCTAGCTCGTTAATACCTTCTTGTAATACCTGACCTTTCTTATCTTCGCGATAGTAAGCGACTTGGTCGGCATCTTGCGGTACGTATTTCTGGCCTTCATTGGCGTAAATACCTACCTGACGGAACAAGCCTTCCATACCAAATGTACGGGCTTCATCAGGAATAATTGGAACAATACGCTTACCAATTTTCTTATCTTTCAATAGCGCGTTAAGTACACGCACAAACGTCATGGTTGACGATACTTGACGGTCACCTGAACCTTTTAAGATGGCGTCGAATGCACTTAGCTCAGGAATTTCAAGCTGTTCTTCAGCCTGTTCACGGCGAGAAGGCAAGTAACCGCCTAGAGCTTCACGACGCTCGCGAAGGTACTTCATTTCTTCGCTGTCTTCGTCGAACTTGAAGTAAGGCAGGTCAGCAATTTTTTCGTCTGCTACTGGAATATTGAAACGGTCGCGGAACGCTTTAATTGAATCAACGTCCATTTTCTTAACGTTGTGCGCTACGTTTTGTGCTTCGCCTGATGCACCTAAACCGAAACCTTTAACCGTTTTAGCAAGGATTACCGTTGGACGACCTTTAGTATCAATCGCTTTTTGGTAAGCCGCGAATACTTTAACTGGGTCGTGACCACCACGGTTCAAGCGCCAGATGTCGTCGTCAGACATGTTCGCTACAAGTGCCGCTGTTTCAGGATACTTGTTGAAGAAGTTTTCACGGGTGTACTTGCCGCCTTTGGCTTTACAGTTCTGGTATTCACCGTCTACCGTTTCGCCCATAAGCTGAATTAGCTTGCCAGATTTATCACGAGCTAATAGCTCATCCCAGTAGCTACCCCAAATAACTTTCACTACTTCCCAGCCAGCGCCGCGGAACGTACCTTCAAGTTCTTGGATAATTTTGCCGTTACCACGTACCGGGCCGTCTAGGCGCTGAAGGTTACAGTTGATAACAAACGTTAGGTTGTCTAGGCCTTCACGAGAAGCAAGACCAATTGCACCCAAGCTCTCTGGTTCATCACACTCACCGTCACCCATGTAGCAGTAAACGCGCTGACCTGAACAGTCTTTGATACCACGGTTAGTTAGGTACTTAAGGAAGCGCGCTGTGTAGATAGCTTGAAGTGGACCAAGACCCATAGATACGGTTGGGAATTGCCAGTAGTCTTTCATTAAGTGAGGGTGTGGGTATGACGACAGACCATCGCCAGCACACTCTTGACGGAAGTTGTTTAACTGCTCTTCAGTTAAGTTGCCTTCCATATATGAGCGCGCATAAATACCTGGAGAAATATGGCCCTGAGCGAAAATAAAGTCGCCGCCTTGATTTTCGTTAGGCGCTTTGAAGAAGTGGTTAAAGCCAACATCGTAAAGCATAGCCGATGATGCGAAGCTACCAATGTGGCCACCAAGCTCTAGGTCTTTTTTAGATGCACGCAATACAATCATCAATGCGTTCCAACGAATCGCCGCACGGATGCGCGCTTCGATGGTCAAGTCGCCAGGCATTTTTGGCTCTTGCGCTGCTGGGATAGTATTGATGTAGGCAGTAGTTGCGTCATACGGTAGATGCGCTCCGCTGCGACGTGCTTTATCAATAAGTTTTTCGAGTAAATAATGGGCGCGTTCTACGCCTTCCTCTTCTAAAACCGACTCAAGCGCATCAATCCACTCTTTAGTTTCTTGAGGATCTACATCTTGGTGCATCATATCAGACATGGTGCCATCCTATTTTTTGCTTATATAGAAAATCCTCCCTTAGCATTGCCTTTACTCTTAAAGGCGCTAAAAGAAGGAAAACTAAATTACGTTGTACTCACAGTGACCCAATCTGGCTCACCTGCTTTTGCAGTGGCACAGGAAAAACCTGACCGGCCTCTGCGAATGAATAGCTATCTAGCCCTTATCTTATAAAAAGTCAGACTAGTAACTAAATCTCTAATCGTCGCAATGCGCGCTGTACGCGGGTATCGCGTTGATTAATGGTTAATAGCGTTTTTTCAATAAACGCCAAATGCGTATTACATGCCTGACGCGCAGCTTCAGGGTCGCGAGAAGCAATGGCTTCTACAATTTCACGACGCTGCTTAGCAATGTCTTCCACCGCTTCAGGGTGCGCTGCCAGCATGTCAAAGTTTCGTTCAATATTGTCCACCAGCATGCTTTGCATGGTGCTCATTACGTGCAACAACACCATATTGTGTGATGCTCTTGCCATAATGATATAAAACTGTCCTAGCGCCTCAGCTTGGGCACGCTTGCTTTCGTGCGCTTTAGGCGTAGGTACGTCGTTCAGCGCTTGCTTCAATGCGTTGTAATCTTCAGGTTGACCACGAAGTGCTGCATAGTACGCCGCCATCCCTTCAAGCGCATGACGAAATTCAAGCAAATCAAATTGAGTTTCAGGACGCTGGCTAACTAAGTCCATTAGGGGGTCTGTCATGGCAGAATTAAGGTTGCGATTAACAAACGTACCGCCGCCTTGCTTACGTTCTACCAACCCACGTGCCTGTAAATTACCAATGGCTTCCCTAAGCGAAGGTCGCGATACATCAAATTCAAGCGCAAGCTCTCTCTCTGGCGGTAATTTCTGACCAGCCAATAACGTACCGTCGAGTATCATTGACTCGAGTTGCTCGGTAATCACATCAGAGAGTTTTTTTCGCTGCTGCCGCATGCGCTCTACGTATCCTTTTATTTAAACCGTGCTCTATAACAATAGCGACGTTATAAGAGCGGTGAATGTAAAAAATAATCGTGGAATATTTAATCACAAACACAATTGGTAATACCATTTTACCTATCTAGTTTAAGGCAGATCGATTTCGAGGTAAATACTCACAAGCATAGCAAAGCATTTACCTTTTGCTGGGTGTTAAGCTTTATTGTTGAATTTGTTAAGAAAAATCAGTAACCGCAAACTGGTCTGATGAGGAAGGGAGAATGCAGTAATAGGGGCAAAGCGCCTGATCTACATACAATTAATAAATAGACCAAACGCCCTTCTAAGCCAAGTAGGCTAGTAAATGTTAAAAATAATGATTATGCAAGACTGCCTACAAGCGTGAGCGCTGATGTTATTACAAGAAGAAAAATAACATTACGTTTTGCTAACTTTACAAGCACCTTCGGTTCTATTGCTGCATTTTCAGCCTGCAACTGCTGTTCATCAGGCGTTAGAATCTCAGCTTTCGAAGAAATTTGTGTAAGCACATCGTATGCAGATACATCGAACTGAAGTGCATACTTAATCCACTCAGGCAACGCTCGTGAGAAATGTCCCATCATCAGCATGCCAAAAGCGGTAACGCGAACAGGAATATAATCAAGCGCAAACATTAATCTGCCAGCAGCGGCTTTTAAAGGGTGATTTGCATCACACAATGCCTCGGTTGTGCTTCGACTCAAGCTATAAAACAGCGCGCCAGGTGCACCAAAAGCAATAAACCACAGCATCACAGCGGCATAGTGTTGATAGTTAAGCCAGGTAAGGTGTTGGCCAAAAGTTTTGCCTTCTGTACCTGCACTTCCGTCACTGTCTGTTTGACTTGCACAATGCCCTAATTGGTCAGTGTACATACTGCACGCCTGAAGGTCACCTCGGTCAGCAGCATTCAAAAAGCTCTTGTAGACGGCTCGCAATGCGGGGCAGCCAATACAGATGAACAAAATTATGCTTTGCTCTATAAAAGTAAGAAATGCGCCAAGTACCCAGTATTCAATTGCTCCCAGCACTACTGTGGGAAGTAAAAGATAGAAATAAAGTGCTATGGATGAGACCTTTTTACTCCCCTCCTCACCTTCATTTCCTTCTTGAAACTTAATCAACCCTTTATCTTGAAGAAAAGCACGATATTGAGCGGCATACTTTTCAATATGCCAATTAGGTGTTTTGGTTATCAACCGCTCGAGGCTGAGAACCAATAGCAAGCTCATTAACATCATAGGTATTGAGTTTCCTTTTTTCTGCAGTGCGGATTAATTAAATTATTTAAACCCAGCAACGCGTATTCTATATCTTGCCCAATCGAAAGCTGCACCAGGGTCAGTTTTTCGCCCTGGTGCTATATCATTATGGCCTACGATACGCCCTAAAGTGATCCGAGGATAGTATCTCGTAATAAAATCAGTGAGTTCGCCAAGGGCTTGGTACTGTGCATCGGTGTAAGGCAACGTATCAGTGCCTTCAAGTTCAATACCTATGGCATAGTCGTTACAGCGGCTGCGGCCTTGAAATGAAGACAGGCCCGCGTGCCATGCCCGCTGATCAAAAGGTACAAATTGTTCTATTTCACCCGTTCGATAAATTACACAATGAGCAGAGACCCGTAGCCCAGCAATTTCTCTATAAAAAGGATGTTCATCAGGATTGAGGGTTCCGGTAAACAATTGGCGAATGCCCGGCGTACCAAACTGTGAAGGAGGTAGTGAAATATTGTGAATCACTAACAGGCAAACGTCTGTGCTGTCAGGACGAGCATCATAATGCGGACTTGCTGTGTACTTTGCTTCGTTGTAAAGCACCATAGTATTTGCTTCGATAATTGATTTTCTGCGTTATAGCCTACATTGTATATGGATATAAGTGTATAGGGCTATACATTGCATTCTAACAAGCTAATCAGCACGTTAGTCCTTTGCTTAAGAGATTACGCCGAGTATTTAGCGATACGAAAAGCGGTGCACCACTATTATAAGAAAGGTAGAAGCATGAATGAACAACAAGACCCGACAGCGTCAACGGGTAAATGGATGGTTGCGCTTGCTTGGATTTGCGGTTTTGGTCTACTGGTTTTTATTTTCTCAGATCTTCTAGAAAAACAAATTAACCCAAATAGCGAACCAACATCAGAGCGTATTGGTTCACAAACCGAAGTCCGACTTAAGCAAAATCGCCAAGGTCACTATGTGACAACAGGTTATATTAATGGTGAGGAAGTCGTATTTCTTGTTGATACGGGTGCCACTGATGTGGCCGTTCCCGCCCATTTGGCTAACAAGCTTCAACTCAAAGCGGGTCGAGAAGGGTTAGCCAGCACAGCTAACGGCGTTGTAAGAGTCGCCGAATCGACCATTGAAACTTTGCGCATTGGTGAAATTGTGGTGCGCGATGTAAAAGCAAACTTAAACCCCGGTATGCAAGATGACCATATATTGCTGGGAATGAGTGTTCTTCGCCAATTAGAGTTTACTCAGCGCGGAGAATGGTTAATATTGCGTACCCTTTAAATACACAGATAGCATAGATCATAGCGATGAAGATGACATCACCAGACATGCAAGCGATTCGAGAGCAAGTATCGAACGCGCTTATTGAAGATCTTGGCGGCGAATTAAATGCTGCAAACGACATTACGGCGAACCTGATAGATGAAAGCGTTAATGCAAAAGCCACTATTATTACGCGAGAGCCTTGCGTGGTTTGTGGAATCGCATGGGCAAACCAAGCATTTGCACTAATCGACGAGTCGGTGTCGCTAACGTGGCATGTAAAAGATGGTGACAAAGTTGATGCCAACACCGTACTGGTTAGTTTGGAAGGCTCTGCTCGCGCGATATTGACGGCAGAACGTACGGCGCTTAACTTCCTACAAACCCTGTCGGCAACCGCCACTGTTACTGCCTTTTACGCTAAGTATTTAGATGGCTCCAACACTAAAATTCTCGATACCCGCAAAACGTTGCCAGGTTTGCGGCACGCACAGAAATACGCGGTGCGTTGTGGTGGTGGTCAAAACCATCGTGTGGGTTTGTTCGATGCATTCTTAATTAAGGAAAACCACATATTTTCTTGCGGAAACATCGAAAAAGCCGTAAGCCGAGCGAAAACAATGATGCCGGGCAAGCCCGTTGAAGTAGAGGTAGAGAATTTAACCGAGCTTGAACAAGCCCTTGGTGCAGGTGCCGACATTGTCATGCTGGATAATTTTTCTAACGAACAGATCCAACAGGCAGTAGCGCTCAACAAAGGTCAATGTAAACTGGAAGTATCAGGAAACATTACTGATGAACGACTGGCGTCTCTCGCTAAGCTAGGCGTAGATTACATTTCATCTGGAGCTTTAACCAAGCACGTTCAGGCCATTGATTTGTCGCTGCGCATTAATTTGTCATAGCAGAGCAAGAAAGATAAAGAGCCAAATTATAAGCTGTAAAGGTGGATTTAACATTAGGTAAGCGAATGTGTTGCTTATCCCCTTGTACTTCCACTTTTATAACGCGGCTTCTTTGTTGCACGTGTTTTATTATAAAGCTAAAGTGTTTCAGTGAAATTTACGTTATCGCAATTATCACTTCCCTATACTGTGGCTTTAATTACTGAGACCTTAATGGTTGAAGTTGCACAGTGATTTTAAATCACCGAGTAGATGTATAATTTACAATACGATTACTCGTCATTCTTTTCGGTCATTTCTCGATAATGCTTTTTGTGTATAGATAGACATACGCACTTAAGTCATTAACTTTTATACGAAAGTTCAAGTGATAAAGCCTGCCAAGGCGCGGCGAACCGTGTCATACTGAAAAAGCTAGACATAGGTATATTTGCCTATACTTGTCAGTAACAAATAAAATTCTATACTGAGTATCAAGTACCAGGGGCGTTAAATGGACGACTCGGGTATAAACGTCAATTTGAATTAGATTTAAACTTTACGTGTTATACACGTCCCGGAGAAAAACCATGATGAACATGAATACTAAAAACCAAAAAGGTTTCACCCTAATCGAACTAATGATTGTTGTTGCAATCATCGGTATCCTTGCAGCAATCGCACTTCCTGCTTACCAAAACTACACGCAAAAAGCGAAGTTTACAGAAGTAACTAACGCAACTGCAGCAGCAAAAACTGCTGTAGAGATTTGTGCACAGACTACCGGCACACTTACTGGCTGTACAGGCGGTTCAAACGGCATTCCTGCGGATGTGGACAACTCTAGTGATTCATCATTAGTAGGGTTAACTACACTTAATGGTGTTATTACTGCAGAAGCTTCTACCGATTCAGGTATAACTGACAGTTCAAACAACGCGGCAACATACGAGTTAGACCCAACATTAACTGACGGTCGTGTAACTTGGGCTGCAACATGTACTCCAGCAACACTTTGCTAACAAAGTAATTGTATAGAAAAAGCCCGGTATTCACTGGGCTTTTTTGTTTCAATTTTTAAAAGGCACACGGTAATGGCAAAGGCAGCTACTATATTCACTTGGCAAGGAAAGGACCGTCACGGCCAAGCCCGAAAAGGCGAAATTTCAGCAACGTCACTTTCCGAAGCCAAAAACCTTTTACGTCGCCAAGGCATTTCTGCCAATAAGGTTAAAAAGCTCGCTAAACCTTTGTTTGGTGGTGCACAGAAGATAAAGCCTGCCGACATCTCTGTCATTTCTCGTCAAATCGCCACCATGCTTGCCGCTGGGGTGACCCTTATTCAGTCCTTGGATATGATTGCGCAGGGACATGCCAACCCGTCGATGCGGAAACTTTTAGGCGAAATTACCGATGAGGTTAAATCTGGTAACCCGCTCTCGTCGGCGCTTAGAAAACACCCCCTATATTTTGACGATTTGTATTGCGACTTGGTTTACACCGGTGAGCAGTCGGGCGCACTTGAAACGATTTATGACCGCATCGCGACCTACAAAGAAAAGGCCGAAGCTCTAAAATCAAAAATCAAAAAAGCGATGTTTTACCCTATCGCGGTTTTGGTTGTTGCCTTTATTGTTACGACCATCCTTCTTATATTTGTTGTGCCGCAGTTTGAAGAGATTTTCAGCAGCTTTGGCGCAGAACTCCCTGCCTTCACCCAGTTCGTATTGGCTATTTCACGGTTCGTCCAAGACTACGGTATTTTTATCGCCATAGGTATTGGCGGTGCTGGGTTTATGTTTATGCGCACCTATAAGCGAAGCCAGAAGCTACGTGACACGGTAGACCGCAACATTTTAAAAATTCCCGTTATTGGCGAAATACTAAAGAAAGCAAGTATTGCGCGCTTTACCCGAACCCTAGCCACGACCTTTGCAGCAGGTGTGCCGCTTATTGGCGCACTTGAATCCGCCGCAGGTGCATCGGGCAACGCAGTATACCGCGAAGCCATTTTATACATGCGTAAAGAAGTGGCGGGCGGTATGCCAATGCATGTTGCGATGCGCGCTACACAAGTATTCCCTGACATGGTGACGCAGATGATTGCCATTGGTGAAGAGTCGGGCGCGGTTGATGAAATGCTCAGCAAAATTGCCACCATATATGAAGCTGAAGTCGATGATATGGTAGACGGTTTAACTAGCCTACTTGAACCTATGATCATGGCCGTACTTGGCGTGGTAATCGGCGGCTTGATTGTGGCTATGTACCTCCCTATATTCCAGATGGGTAACGTGGTATAACGTGGCTCAGCACCAAAAGAACGAAAATCAACAATCATAAGAACCACATACCATGGACGCGATAATTACGCTTAGTCAGCTTTACCCTGCTGTATTCTATTCCCTAGTCTTTTTTGTAAGCTTAATGGTTGGCAGTTTCTTGAACGTGGTGATTTACCGCTTGCCTATTATGATGGAACGCAGCTGGCAGCAAGAGTACCAAAGCTATTTTAGCGCGGGTGAGCCGACACCTAACGATAAAAACTCAACAGCGTCAGAGGAAGTATTCAACCTTGTAAAACCAGACAGCACATGCCCTAGCTGCGGCCACAAAATTCGCGCATGGGAAAATATTCCTGTTATTAGCTACCTGTTCCTTAAAGGTAAATGCGCTAAATGCAAAGTTGGAATATCAGTTCGTTACCCGCTGGTTGAATTGTTTACTGCTTTAGCCTGTACGTTTGCGGCCTATCAATTTGGTGTCACATCGCAAGCCCTATGGGCCGTATTGTTTACATACATACTCGTTGCTCTGCTGTTTATTGACTTAGATAAGATGCTATTACCTGACCAGTTAACACTGCCTCTACTGTGGTTAGGGTTATTGTTGAGCACGCAACACATTTTTGTAGGCACCACCGACGCTATTGTTGGCGCAGCGGCGGGTTATTTAAGTTTATGGTCTGTTTATTGGCTATTTAAACTTGCCACTGGCAAAGAAGGCATGGGCTATGGCGATTTCAAGCTGCTCGCCGCACTTGGCGCTTATACGGGCTGGCAAGGTTTGCCCATTATTATTTTGCTCTCTTCGTTTGTTGGTGCAATTGCAGGCATACTCATAATGGTGATTCAAAACAAAGGTAAGTCGTTGGCAATTCCTTTTGGTCCCTATCTCGCAGTGGCGGGTTGGCTGACACTGCTTTTTAAAGATGCCATTATTACCACCTATCTTGATTACGTACTTTAGTTAGAAGGTGCCGGCATTATGAATAAGCAGACTCCCTTTGTAGTAGGCCTTACTGGCGGCATAGGTAGCGGTAAATCTGCTGCCACTGATATTTTTGCGTCGTTAGGCATAGACATCGTGGATGCCGATGAGGTCGCAAGGGATGTGGTTGCCGTGGGCTCACAAGGGTTACTTCAAATAGCTGAGCATTTTGGCGAGCATATTTTGCTTGAAGACGGTAGCCTTGATCGCGCCGCACTTCGAGAGAAGGTTTTTGCTAACCCAGATGAAAAAATCTGGCTGAACGGCCTTCTCCACCCGCTTATTCGTTCTCGCATGCAACAGCTAATCATAGAATCGACTTCTCCCTATTGCATCTTATCTGTTCCACTATTGGTTGAAAACAAGCTTACTGAAATGTGTAACTACGTAGTAGTGGTTGACTGTCCTGAAGCGCTTCAGCTTGAACGCGCCTTAAAGCGAGATGGTAGCTCTGAAGCAACGATAAAAAGTATTATGGCGTCACAAGCTAGCCGTAAAGAACGGCTGAGCGCTGCAGACCATGTATTAGACAATAGCACCAGCCTAAACGCCCTCTCTTCGCAAGTTTCGGCCTTGCATGAACACTTACTTTTGCTATCTAAAGCGTGAAGTTGATAGACGAAGTTAACGCAAAAACACATCCCTAATAACTAAATTCACCACCTAAACGCAAGGCGTTACAGCCTTACGGATTGATTTTTGAAACTTTTTTGACCAATTAACGTCAAAGTAAAGATTTGGCGAACAAGTATACTTGGCTTAAACGCTTTGATGCTTTAGGCTTGTTGCCTTTCACTGTTCAGCTAAATTTTTAGCGACATTTCTCTAAGTCTATGTGTTTTAAGGGGTTCCATGGGTCACGCTGTTTTCGAATTTCCACTAAAGGAAAAAGTACGTAACTATTTACGTGTTGAGCAGCTGCTTGGGCAACTTAAAATTATGGCTAAATCAGAACATACTCATCTGCAGCTGGTGTTCTTTGAACAGCTTTTCGAATTACTTGATCTTATTGAAAGACTGGATCTTCGCTCCGATCTTACCAAAGACCTCGAAGCCCATGAAAAGAACTTGGTTTATTGGTCTAAGCACCCGAAAATTGACAGCACCGCCTTAGAACAAGCGCTAAAAACCGTGCTTACCCTAAAACAAAAGCTAAAAACAGACCGCCGTTTTAGTAGTGCTTTGAAAGAAGATAAACTGCTAAGCGCAATCAGGCAGCGCTTTGCCATTCCAGGTGGCGCGTGTAGCTTCGATTTGCCCAATCTTCATTTTTGGTTACAACAACCCCTTGAACAACGCCTCGCTGAAATAGCGCAATGGCTTGAAACGTTAGCCTTACTCGATGATGCTATTGCTGTTAGCCTGTCGTTCATTCGCGAACGAGGTCAATTTGTCAATGTGGTTGCTGACAACGGTTTTTACCAAGGTGCTGCAGAAGATAAAAACGAGTTAATTCGCGTTAAATGTAGCGTTGATGAAGGGTATTACCCTACGCTTAGCGGCAATAAATACCGTTACGCACTCCGCTTCATGCTATTTTCTCCTCAAGAGGGCCAATCTGGCGCAGTGGAAAGCAGTATTCAGTTTCGTTTAGCTGCCTGTTAAACTTAAGACCTGTTGATGTTTGATGTACCGCAAAGATCAGCAGGCCCGAGTCTTTAATTTATTATTTCCCGTCTGCGGTAGTGATAGCAAATCGCAAACTTCGCCGTTTAGACGTATTTCACTGGAGTAAATAATGGAAGTGAAATGTCCTATTTGTGCCAAGCAGGTTGTTTGGGCACCAACAAGCGAATATCGCCCTTTTTGCAGTAAAAAATGCCAACTTATCGATTTAGGTGAATGGGCCGCTGAAGACAGAAAAATAGCCGGCAAGCCTGCAGAAGACGCAACGCCCAAGCATATCGATGTTGAAGAGATAGAGGCGATGCTAGCACAGCAATCAGATGACTTCTTTAAGCACTAATACGCGATGTCATTCCCACACAATTTGGCAAACATCAGTATTTAGGTAAATTCCACTAAGACGTATTCTCGTACAAAGCGCAGTGGTGTAGTATCGGTTTACTTGGTCTCCAAGCCGTAGGTAGATGCTCAGCAATCGAACGTATTAATTCGTCACAATATTAATCAATAGCTCGCTGCGCAGCTTTCCTCATCCTCAACCTATACAAAAAGGAACATGAATGTTTAATTCTATCGCGCTTGTTGGTGGTACTCATGGAAATGAAACCAGTGGTATTCAGCTTATTCGAAACTGGCAACAGTTTGGGCTACCTTCGCGATTTAATGAGCTAGATGTTTCGTTAAGCATCGCCAATGAAGCGGCCATTGCGGCAAACGTTCGTTTCGTAGACGAAGACTTAAACCGTCAGTTTACCTTTGAACGTTTATCGAATAACAATTCTGCGAAAGAAGCTGAGCTTGCTAAGGCTCTTAACCAACAGTTAGGGCCTAAGGGTGATTCGAACACAGATTTTGTGATTGATATTCACAACACCACCAGCGAAATGGGTGCTACGCTTATCATTTTGGAAGCGGATGAATTTCATATTCAGCTGGCGCGATACGTAAAGCAACAAATGCCAGAAGCCAACATTTTGGTAGAAGACGAAAAGCCCTACCTTGAACATGGTTACCTGTGCACCACTGGTAAGAAAGGTGTAATGATAGAAGTGGGTGGGCAGCCACAGGGCGTGTTAAGAGAAGATGTTTACCTTCTAACACAAACCATGGCTGAAGCAATATTGGATTTTTGTGCCGCGTATAATAAAGGGCAAAT
>Ga0207991_1000996_pt1 | contig 18204 bp, 14 predicted proteins | sample ETN07SmetaG_FD_185786 | JGI IMG/M metagenome (GOLD analysis project Ga0207991, IMG submission 185786) | Marine microbial and viral communities from oxygen minimum zone, Eastern Pacific Ocean - ETNP2014F14-07SV275 (SPAdes) (version 2) | ecosystem: Environmental > Aquatic > Marine > Oceanic ... | reverse complement strand
AATTCAACCAAATCCATAAGATCCAAATTCCCATCGTTATTAAGATCACAATTGTCCAATTGAATATTGGTTGGTTCACCTCCAAATAAAATAAGGTCAGCTAGCCCAAGGATATCCAAGATACCTACGTAATTGTCCGAGTCAAAATCCCCAACAAGTCCATACGGGAATCCTAAAATAGTAAAATCATCTACGGTGAAACCGTCCCCTTCTACATAATTATCGGACGTTTGAATGAATCGAAATCCTGTAATTGAAGATGCGCCCAATTGATCCAGCAAAATGGTTTCCATCACCCAATCATCTTGAACGCCATCATACCCTGGCTCACCAAGAGGCTGAGCTGACTGGCCTACCCCAGCTTCGGTGTAAAGCCCTTCTAAACTAATCCACCCGTTGCCTGGTACATTGGCTTGAAACCTAACAAAATCCCAATTGGATTCAATATCCCATTTAGCTGTAAATGTCACCATGGGAATTGTTAACAAAGTTAAATCAACATTTAAGGATAATTCTGCAATAGTTTCCTGAGATTGTTGATAATTCCCACTCGGGCTATCCGTTAGAGCAAAGGATCCAGTTGCAGCATCGTTGGTGGGACCCCAATCTCCATCCAACTCCCAGTTATCTAACCCATTTTCAAACCCTTCATAAAATATAATATCTGGTTCGCCAATTAAGAAGATGACAGTATCCTGCCTAATGAAACTTTCTCCATCATCAATGGAAACAATTAAACCAGAATAAATACCGTTTGGCGCTGTTTCAGAAATAATTGCACTCACTAAAAATTCATCTGTATCGCGAGCTTCTAATTCATCCATAGTATATGATTCTAAATTAAGTGTAATCCACTCATTATAGGGCGTTACATTGATTACAATTTCATCATTAGAGTCTGATAAACCCCTATTTTGAATTGCCAATTCAATTTCGAATTCATCCCCTGGTAAAATTGCATTTTGAGATAAATCGAACGAATATAGTATTAGGTCAGATCCTGCAACAAAAGCAAAGATTTTATTAGGATGGACTTGATCCTGGCACAAAGGTAAAACATCATTTTCTTGTGGCCAAAAACCTTGAGATGGAGACCCTACTTCAGGTGTAAAAGCAACAATCCCTTGATCACCATATGTCCAATCAACAGCGTCCCCATTAACTGTATATCCAATGAGTTCATATCCAGTCCCAACCGGGTATCCATTGTAACGTGCCATTTCATTACCAATTTCTCGATGAGTCGTTAAGTCAGGTTCATCTGGTAAAGTCGCATTGCCATATGCATGAATATATACATTGGAATAAGTATGGTAATGGAGGACACCCTTAAATTCTCTATCCAAGATAAAATCACTAACACATTGGGTTTCTGGTTCTGAAAAAGCACCTTGCCCACGATAAGTTGATGAACAGGGGTTTGGGGAGGATCCAGTATCATTTGCCCCCCATCCATATCCATAATTTCTATTAAGATCGATACCTCTTTGTGTTCCGTTACCACAATTTGTATCACGTCTATTTTTTCTATGCATCCCTCCGCCACTAGGTTGAATGGATTCATTATAAACATAACCATCAGGATTAACGACTGGTAAAAACCAAATTTCCCGATTATCTACAAGGTATGTCAATTCAGGATCATTCCCATACTCTTCTCCCAATAGTTGGACAAAATAAATAAGATTCATCATTCCCACTGGTTCTCTGGCATGGGTTAATGCCGTAAATAAAACTTCCGGTTCATCTTCGTCATTTTCCGGATTATCTGAAACTTTAAAAGCCCATATATCTCTTCCTTCAATCGATTGTCCAAGAATAACCCGTTCTGAAATTATATTTGAATATTCAGATTGAAGTTCATCAAACCGATCATTTAATTCGTCCAAAGAATAATTCCCTTGAAGGGATCCAAGGGGAAAATCTCTTGAGTCCGCAGGGATATTTATAGATTGATAATGGGATGTTAGGTCCGGAATTAATATGTCTACATTAAGTCCTTTAAGGATAAGATTAAGAGTTTGATCTTCAGATGCAATCACATCAACATATACTCCCTTTTTCCCAACAATGTGATCTAAGGGAATATCAGTTTCACTGATTATTTTTAATGTTTGTTCAGATGGATTAAAGACACGTACAGATTGAAATATTTCATTCCCATATACAGATTGAAGAATGAACATAAAAAGTATGGCTTTTCTATATATATTTTTCATAAAATTCAAATCGATTGTTTGATCCAATCAGTTGTCACTGATTTAGGACGAGTAATTGGGATCCCCAATGCTCTTTCCCAAACCATTTGTGAGATCATACCCATGGTTCTTGAAATACTGAATAAAACTGTATAATAATTGAATTCTTTCAAACCATAATAATAAAGTAAAGAACCTGATGCTGCATCTACATTAGGCCAAGGATTTTTTGCTTTGCCGTGATCCTGAAGTACGCCGGGTACCACTTCAAAAAGTCTATCCACAATAGCGAAAACATCATCGTCTTTAATATTTTTCTTACCAAAATCAATAAATGCTGAAAATCGAGGGTCAGGGCAGCGAAGCACAGCATGGCCATATCCGGGGATAACGCGGCCACTATTCAATCGATCCCAACAATATTGTTTCAATTCATCTTTAGATGGTACGCCATTAAAATCGTCTCGAACACTCAAGACAAATTTCAAACATTCTTGATTTGCTAATCCATGTAGCGGACCGGCTAATCCATTCAAGCCCGCTGTAACTGCATAATACGGATCGGATAATGCCGATGCAACTGTATGGGCGGCAAAGGCACTTACATTTCCGCCTTCATGGTCACAATGGAGCATGAAGTACAATTGCATGAGTTTATGGAAATCCCCTGTCTCATCTGGCAACCCAATCATATGTACAAAATTCCCAGCCCAATCTTTATTAATATCGGGTGAAATGCGATCTCCTTTATTAAATCGCATTCTGTAAATGCCGGCCCCCAATGCAGGTAATTTTGCCAATAATCGAATCCCATCCTCAAGAATTGCTTCCCAAAATTCAGTTTTTGGCATTCCATTATCATATCTTTTACGGAAAACACTTTCACCCTGCATGGCTAGAATTGCTGTGTTAAATAAGGTCATGGGATGAGCATCATCCGGCATTTCACCTAAAACTTTCCATACATAATCGGGTACGTGAAGATGAGATGAAAAATCCTTTTTCAAATCAACCAATTCATCTCCATTGGGTAACCTTCCAGTGAGGAGTAAAAAGAAAACTTCTTCAGGTAAAATATGGGTGATCTCTAAAAGTGGGAACCCACGAATAATCAAACCTTTGTCAGCAGAGACAGATGAAGTATCACAAACAAATGCTTTGATACCACGGAGCCCGGAATAGGCCTGGGCTACCGTCACATCGCTAATTTTTTGATCCCCTTTTTCAGTGATCAATTGTTTAATTTCGTTTTGAACAATTGGAATTTGGTTCTGTAGTTCTTGTTTCAGCAAACTCATGCTGTCATCCTTAATAAAATAAATTAATAATTACTTAACTGAACTTACTCATTTAGTCCCTTACAAAAAAACGTATCACATCGTCAAATGACTCATCTAACTTATCAGCTTATTTTACCACGACTGACAGAGTACCATTCTCAATAAATGCTTGAAAAATGACATGGTTTCTTACTTCTTTCATCTTTGGTGCCTAATCCAAAAACCGTACCACGAGCCCAGACCTAAGTTTTGGTTCAAACCAAGTTGATTTTGGTGGCATAACTTTATCCGCATCTGCAACAGTCAATAACTCATCAATAGATACCGGATGTAATGCAAAAGCAACTTTTGCATCCAGACTACAACGTTTTTCTAATTCCTTCAACCCTCTAATTCCACCTACAAAATCGATTCTGTTATTGGTCCTTGGATCATCAATTTTTAAAATAGGATCTAATAGATAATCTTGTAGAATTGATGCATCCAACCCTGAGACTGAATCATTCGAAATAATTTTATCCTTTGCAATTAATTGATACCAACACTCATTCAGGTACATAGAAAAAGTATGACGGGAATGAGGAATCTGAATATGGTTTATTTTGGTAACAATAAAGTTAGTTTTAATAATCTCAAGAAATTGATCGTCAGATAATCCAGCCAAATCCTTCACCAACCTGTTATATCCCTGAATTTTCATTTCGTCGTGAGGGAAAATTACAGATAAAAAATAATTATAAGATTCATCTCCATTATGGTTCGGATTTTTATCTTGCCTAATTTTTTGAACCCTTGATGCCGATGCAGCTCGATGATGGCCATCTGCAATATATAAAGCTGGGATTAATTCAAAATACAGAGAAAGAGACTCCTGCATTGAAGGCGATGTTATTTTCCATAAACTGTGTTTTGAGCCGTCATCAGCAAAAAAATTAATTGCCATTTTTTGGTTTTTAATTTCTGCGATGTGATTTTGAAATTCACCATCATTTCTAAATGTTAATAATACTGGGCCTGAATTAGCATTTGTAATTTCAATATGTTTTGTACGGTCATCCTCTTTTTCCGGGCGAGTAAATTCATGTCTCTTTATTAGACCTCTATTGTACTCATCAATAGAAACTGCAGCAATAATTCCGGTTTGTTTGTGATTACCCAATGAAATTTGATAAAGATAAAAGCAAGAGTTTTCATCTTGGGTGAAGTTACCTTTTTTTATAAAATCTTCAAGATTCTTCGAAGCATGATTGTAGAGTGAATCGTTATCGGGTAATTGACTTGTCGAATAATCTACTTCTGGTTTAATAATCCTTAAAAATGAGTCCGAGTTATTTTGAACCATTTTTCGAGCCTCACTTGATGATAATACATCATAAGGTGGAGATGAAACTTTTTTTGCTAAATCAAGTGGTGGTAAATACCCCTTGAAAGGCTGAATTTTTGCCATTAAAGTTTAATAATTAAAATAATTTTCGTGCTGATTTTAAATCTTCAAGAAAATCAATCTCTAGACAAGGGTATTCTGATACATCTTCAAAATGGACATCTGTTTTATCCAACAAAGGTTGAATGCCTGCTTCGAAATAATCATTCACGCCTCCTGCATTAATCAAATGTTCTAATGAATCAGAAAAAAGACCCGTGAATACTTTAGATAATTTTGCTACACCAATGAATTCTCCCAGACATTGAGATTCAATTAGGTCCTTCCCAATGGCAACAATCTTATTTTCACCGCCATCGATAACTTTCACTTCTTCCCTTCCGCAAACTTTTGCATCTACAGCCAAGGCTGTTTCATACGGAGAGTTGACCGTTTGGGCCAACAATGCTTTGGGATAAACTACATCCGCATTCATAAGAACATGGTCATCAGATCTAAGAATATCACGGCCGAGGTATACTGAAAAGGCAGTATTTGTTTCAAAATAATGATGATTGACTAAAAAGTTGAATTTCAGATTAGGAAAATTGGACGTTACATGTTCCATTAATATTTCGCGATGATAGCCAACAATCATTGTAACATTGGTTATGTCGATGCTTTCCAATGCTTCTAATTGATAATGAATAATAGGTCGACCACCCACATCCAATAAACACTTTGGAGTATTGTAAGTATGAGGATAAAGACGTCGTGATACGCCAGCTGCTAAAATAAATGCTTTCATAGAGTCGCTAAATTACCGGAATCAGTTGGCTTCACCAATTGGAATCCCCGAATAGATTAAAGCATTTATTATATTTTTATTCCATCTGAAATCAATTGCTCAACTATTTGTTTTACTCTAATGGAGGCATTCCCATCTAATTTATAGAATATTTTTTTCTGATCCCTTTTTTGTGCTTTTTTCATTTCATCGATGGGTTTTAATGCAAGCTTGATTCCTGCATGTAATTCCTTGGGCGTATCGATATGCACAAAAGATTCTTTTAAGTATTCTCGATTATCAAATCCCAAAAGAGCTTCACCATCTGAGTGTTTTAAATTTTCTTGGTCCAGGTTATAAATAACTCCAGTCTTCCCTGTTGCTAAAAATTCAGTAATTGCTCCGGATGCTTCAGACACCAATGTATCCGCAACGAATAATAATGGCAATATATTGTAATCATCTTTTGGTATTATAATTGCGTGAGGGTAATTCTCAATTTGATCTTCAAATATTTTATGTTGATTGTGGGATGCATATTTCCCCATCCAAGCATAATGATGGAGTTTTATTATCAGGTTATAATCTTTTGTCGATTCAAAAATTGCTTCTTTTAAATCATAAAGGCAGGTTGGTTTATAGGTTGGTGCAAACAAGATCACAGGTTTATCAGGATCAAGGCCTAATAATTTTAAAATCTTATCTCTATTAAAATTCTCTCCTGTAAAATAGGGATCCATTTTTGGATAGCCAACTTTATGTAATTCACAATTCCCTAAGCTGCCGGATTCCTGCAAGGACTCCACAGATTGATCGCCTTCAGCAAAAATAATATAGCGATGGCCAGCATGTTTTTTTAACTCACGGTAAGTAACCGTCTTCGTAAATGTGATCCCATGATAAATCAAACAAAGTAAAGCATCCCCATACCTTTTTTCATCAATAAAATCCGGGGCAAATACTATATCAAAGTTTTCATTTTCATCACTGATACGATGCCCTTCTTGATCAAATTTTTGTAAATATTTCTTTGTCTCATCTTTATCAAAAAAACCAAATGATCGTTCAACTTCATGGGTCAGCGATAAGGCAACATCATAATTTTGATCACTTTCAAAGAGATCAATTAAAGGATCAAAAGCTGCCTTATGATACAGGTAAAACATTTTGAATAAAACTTTGGTCTTTTTCATTTCCCTTAAGCTTCACTCCTGGCAATCAAATTCCGAATCTGGTATTTACGGAGAAAATTTAAGGGTTTTTGTTTTAATTTATTATGCAATCCATCTATTAAAACGGTTTCGATTCCTTTCAGCAGACGACTAGATGAAAGTCCATCTGAATAGGGGTGAATTTCCCGAAGACAACTTGCCCTGTTCGTTGAAAATTCATCTGGATTCATTAGGCTCCGTTCTATAGCAGATGAAAGATCTGTTGGATGTTGAATATTTATCCCTTTATCTTTGCGGGCAATAGCTTTATATGTAATTAAAGGACGGTCAAAAGATAAAAATTCATAGGCAACACTAGATGTGTCAGTAATCAATAAATCAGAACCTGCCATAATGGGCAATATATTTAATTCATCAACAACACGAAGATTTTTATTCTCCAATTGCTTATACTGTCCTTGAATCAATTTATCCATTAATGGATGGAATTTTATAATCCAGTTAAATTTTCCATTATTTAAGTTTTTGATAGAATCGTGTAAATCTGGAGCTGAAGTATATTTGGTTGGAAACGTAGGCGCATAAAGTAAAATTGGTAATTCAGGGTTTAGGTCATATTGGTCTATCAAATGACTTTTTCGATCGTTAAAATTCCATTTATTATTATAAACAGGATCAAGTTTCGGCCAACCGGTTTCCTTAACTAAAAAATGTTTTTTCTGTTTTGCAATTTTTAAAAAATTTTCTGTCATGACGGGTCCAGTTGTACAGTACAGATCAAAGAATCCAGTTATATTATAAAAGCCCTTCACTTCCTCATCCAGCCCATGAAAAACCTGTACTTTTAATCCAGGCCAATAATGCGGAACTATATTCCCGGGGACAAGAATAACATCAGGGTTATAATCTCGAACTGCTTCATTAGATTTTATTTGATCTCCAGGACTCGAAAAATAAACAGCTGAACTAGCTACAAACCATTTTACCGTACCACTATTAGATTCAGTAATTGAATCTTGAATTGGTTTAAGGATTGAAAACGAATAGGGTTTTGTTACAAAAAATAAATACTTTAATCGAGTGTGGTTCATTATTCACTATATAATTCTTTCAAAATACCTAATACATCATCCGTTGATAAATCCACAATATTATTATCCATTCTACCTTTAGTAAATGATTCATCAGCTAATGTTGGCAGCTGATCTTCAGTAATTCCCCATTTGTCCAATGTGTATGGAACAACTCCTTGAGGGATTTCTTTTATTGTTTGTTTTAGTTCATCATAAGTCAATTCATTGTTATTACAAATTATATCTAATGGCTCCTTGATCAATTTTCCATTAATATCCAATAAGGGTAATAAACTGATAGAAGACGCAACACCATGGGGAATCCCATGATGAATTGTGAGCGGATAACTTATGGAATGAGCAGCTGCAGTTGTTGTATTCGAAAATGCTAATCCGGCGACCGAAGATGCACTTAACAAATTATTTCGGATGTCTAAATCAGCAGGGTTTTCTTTTAGTGCTGAACCATTTTTTAGAATCGAACAAATTGCTGATATGGCGAAGTCAGTTGAAGTATTGTTTGCTTTTTTATTCCAAATAGATTCAAAACTGTGGCTTAATGCATCCATCGTAGTTGTAATTGATATATCCATGGGAAGGGACAATGTTAAATTTCCATCCAAAATTGCAATTGTCGGATAAAGATCAGGATGGGAAATTGAATACTTCTTTGCTTCTTTTATATTCCATACCGTACCCCACATAGTTACTTCACTCGCTGTTCCGTGAGTCGTGGGAAGAAAAATAGAAGGAACCGTCTTCGGATATTTATCTTTATATTCTATTAATTCAAAAATATCCGATTTTTCTAAACACAAGTGTGCCAAAACAACTTTTGCTAAATCCATAGCAGAACCACCACCGATAGCAACAACACCATCAATCATAATTTTTTGGCAAAATTTTAGTGCATTTGTACACTCTTCAAAATTTGGATTACTCCCCACGTCACTAAAAATAGAATCTGAATCAAATTTTGAATCAAGTTTTAACCGTTTTCTATTCCCAGGAGTAGTAACTATAATAGGCGCTGAAATTTTTAAATCATTTAGTCTGAAATTTAACTCACGAAGCCAATCTTCAGTTTTAATAATTTTTACAGGATTATAATAATTTGACATGAGTGATTGGAGAAATCACTTCTCCAAAAATTTCATAAAATTTTCTTTATTATCAACAGGTTTGATTGTCGGTCTGCCTAAATCATCTCTTGAACCGGGTCGTATTTTTATTTCAAGGAATGACGGCCCAGGACAAGATATAAAATCAATGAATTTTAATTCTAAATCAGCCGATGTTTCCGCACTGAATATTTCACTGGATCCCACCGAATTAACGATAGCTGTCATATCTAATTCTTTTGCCGCTGTTTTCTGCCCACCAACAGATTCATGCACTTGGTTATTCATTAAAATATGACGAAAATTTTTGGGTTTTAATGTTGCAATTGACGTAAGGTTGCCCAAATGCATTAACATTGCTCCATCGCCATCAATACACACCACTTGCCGATGAGGTTTGGCTAAGGCAATGCCCAATGCAATGGCAGAACAATGTCCCATGGATCCCACAGTTAGAAAGTCCTGTTCATGTGATTGACTATTTTTTTCACGAATCTCAAAAATTTCTCTGGATGTTTTTCCTGTAGTCGAAACCACTATGGCGTTTTCATCAAGATTGCCCAAAATGGTTTCCAATGCTTCTTCCCGCTTCATACACTGAATAGGGGATTTTTCATCTTCAGTTGTGTATTTTTCGAATGTTCCTTTTCTAATCAGAAGAACGACTGGTCTATTTTCGGTTTTTGCAATTTCTACCGCATTTGATATTTGCATCGCATATTGCTTATCATCTTTGGAAATTATTTCGTAAGGCATATCCATTGCTTCTAATAATTCTAATTGAACTTTACCCTGTTTAATATGCTGTGGTTCATCTTTTACCCCGGGTTCACCTCTCCAACCTATCATTACCAGCATAGGGATTGAATACACTTCCGTATCGCAAAGAGATAAAAGAGGGTTAATTGCATTACCCAAACCGGAATTCTGCATATAAACCAACGGTAATGATTTTTGTGCCAGGTAATACCCGGCGGCTAAGGCAACGGCATTCCCCTCATTGGCTGCAATAATATGTTTGTCCCCAACAATGTTATCATCAATACATAAACAAAATTCTTTCAGTAGAGAATCAGGAACTCCTGTAAAAAATTCAACACCATGACTGGTTAACTTGTTGTAAAAATCAGCTGGTTTTATGGCCATCAATTAACCTCGGGAATCAAGGTAATAATATCTTTAATTGACATGCAATATTCGTCTGACGCTTCTTGAGAACGCGAATTTTCCAGAATAGATTGTGCTGCATTTATCATAGATGGGTAAGCAGAACGTAGTAAATGATTCGCATAGATAATAACACTAATACCTAATTCCTTTAAATCAGATTCAGTCATATGGGAATACGTTGAAGGCACCACAATAAGGGGCACTTTCGTTTCAAAATTTCGAAATTTTTCACAAAATTCAATGATTTCCTTTCCATCTTTTTCCTTGCTGTGAATCATAATTCCATCGGCTCCAGCGGAAATATATGCTTCAGCTCTTTTCAGGGCATCGGCCATTCCTTTTTTCAAAATCAAGCTCTCTACTCGAGCGATGATCATAAAATCTGTCGTAACTTGGGACTGTTTTCCTTCATGAATCTTTTGGGAAAAATGCTCGATTGAATCTTGTTGCTGGGGGACGGTTGTACCAAAAAGTGAATTACGTTTATCACCAACTTTATCTTCAATAATAATAGCCGAAACACCTAATCTTTCCAATGTTTTAACTCTGAATTTGAAATGGTCTATCCGACCGCCGGTATCACCATCCACGATGATAGGTTTTGTTGTAACCTCTAATATTTCTTCAATGGTTGAAAACCGGGATGAGAAATCAACTAGTTCAGTATCCGGTTTACCTTTTGCGGTTGAATCGGTTAAACTGCTTTCCCAAATTCCATCAAATTCAATTTTTTTTCCATCTTTTTCAATACTGGTTTTTTCTACAATCAACCCCGTTAAACCATTATGAGCTTCTAATATACGAACGATAGGTTTTACATTGATCAACCGACGTAGTGTTTTCATTCTCTTCCCGGGAGTTATACCTTGTGCTTTAACAGCTTCAATCAAATCAGTCGAAGAAACTCCTTCTGTGTATTTAGGCTCTACAAGCTCACCACCCCATTCAGCTATTGTTTCTAGGACGCGCTTTCTAACTTCTTTTTGGACCCCCGATTTCCAATCATCGCCGTGAACAACATAATCTGGTTTTATTTCTTTTAAATTGGGGACATAGTCTAAAGTTGATTGGGGAATGACTTTTTCGACTCCTTTTAAATTTTCCACAATTAATTTGCGTTCATTAAAAGCAATCAGCGGTAATCGTTTATAACTGGCAATTGCCTCATCTGTAAGCAAACCAATAATCACCTTGCCCAATTTCCTGCCTTCAACGATAATGTTCAAATGACCCTGATGAATCAGATCAGCAGACATACCGATATATACAATTTTTGATTTATTATTTTCTGACATATTTATTCTTCTTTAGAGTTTTGAATTAAAATCCTTTTTCAGCAATAGAGCCATCATGCATTCCAGCATTGTAATTTCGCTCTGGAACTTGCCAATTTCCGTATCGCAGGGAAAGATATTCTTCCACATAATTCGGAATATTAATAGTGCGACCTTCCCACTGAATTGTACTTAACGAATCATAATATTTTCTATCTACGTGCTTCAATGCGTTACTATCTACCCATCGGTATTTATCTTTTACTGGATAAACGCAAAATAGATCTATATGAAAATTAATTTGTCTTATTTTTTCCCAAGGTGTTTTTACTTTTATAACTCGCATATCTCCCGGAAGCCATGGTGTTTGAATTCTTCTTCTTTTAATCAAATAATTTGGGAAAAATTCAAAACGCAGCTTCATGATTTCATCAGCAGACTCCGCTGGAATCCCTAAATCTGCATCGTAGTCCCAAGGAATTAAATCACCATCGCGCATTATGCCCAAAAGAGTACCGGCTTCTAGCCAATACTTGAAACCTTTTTCGTTCAATATATCAATTGTTTTCAGTAACATTTTTTTCATACGCCGATGGTAGTTTCCCTTCTGGAGTTGGATTTTCTGTAAGGGAGAAGCATTGATAACTTGTTTAAAAGCGACATTTTTTAATATTGCACTATTGACTATGGTACTATCATTAATACTGGAAATCCAATGAAGATTAGGATTTTTCCAGTCATTTCCAAATCGTACACATAAATATTCTTCTACATGTTGAGGAATCGGAAAAGAATTTCCGCCTATATTAATTTCATCTAAATTATCGTAATACTTGCTATCAATTTCTTTGCAGCTTCGTTTATCAACCCAACGATATCGATTAACCATTTTATACTTGGGTGTAATAATTATTTTAAACGCTTTTTGTATATGTTTCCAACGGCTCAAAATAGCAATGCAACAATATCCACTTTCTGTCCATTTTCGTCCCGATTTATCAGGAATTCGTTGAAATCGATATGCCAAGCCTATTTTATTTTCCAAATTCAATAATTTAGAAAAATGCTCTCCTGGAATACTCAATCGTACATATTTGTTTTGTGAAAACTGTGTGCTCGACTCTTCTCGCATTGCCGCTAATAATGATTTTGTATCCAGCCAAAAAGGGATGCCATTATTTTTCAATAATTTTACTGTAAACGTAAAGAGAGTTGTATTTAATTGGTGGGTAATATCCATTTATAAACTATAATAAAATTCCAAATTTAACTGAACTGAATTTTGTAAAGATTACTGTAAAACCCTTCTTTTTCCATGAGCTCATTATGAGTTCCCATTTCTTTAATTTCACCTTTATCCAATAAAATAATTTTGTCTGCATTCGTCACAGTTGATAAACGATGGGCGATTACCAATACGGTACGATTAGCCATGAGTGTTTCCAGTGCTTTCTGGACCAATCTCTCTGATTCAGTATCCAATGCGGACGTTGCCTCATCAAGGATTAGAATGGGAGGGTTTTTCATGATGGCACGAGCAATAGCCAAACGCTGACGCTGTCCACCGGAAAGTTTGACACCTTTCTCACCAATCACTGTATCAAAGCCCTCCGAAAGATCATTGATAAATTCCAAAGCATTGGCAGCTTTGGCAGCAGGAATAACCTGTTCGTCAATTACATCTTTTTGACCATAAGCAATATTGGCCCGGACCGTATCATTAAAAAGGATCGTCTCCTGTGTAACGACACCCATCAATCTTCGTAATGAATTTAAAGAAAGATCTCGAACATCGTAACCATCGATAGTAATTCCACCATTATTTACGTCATAAAAACGAGGGATGAGATCTGCCAAGGTGGATTTCCCTGCACCACTGGAACCCACCAAAGCAACAATAGAACCCTTTTCAATTTCGAATGAAATATCTTTTAAAACTTTATCGTCAGATTCATACCTAAAACTCACATTTTTGAACCTGATTTTCTCTTTAAAAGAATCAATTTTCACCGCATCAGCTTTGTCCACAATGGTTGGCGGTGTATCCAAAATTGAAAAGACTCGCTCTGCTGAAGCAGCCCCGGTCTGCAACGCAACATTTACTTTACTTAATTTTCTTAAAGGGTCCATCATAGCAAAAAGAAGCAGAATAAATCGCAGAAAATCTTCCGGTGTCAATCCTTCACCGCTTAAAACTTCGATACCTCCTACCCAAAGTAATAAAACCCCTATCATTACACCGAGGGTTTCGGTGATGGGTGAAGCCAACAAACGCAATTTTGCTCTGCGGAGAATTAATTGGAAATAATGATGTGTTTCCTTAAAAAATCGCTGAACCTCGTACCCTTCCATGGCAAACGCTTTAACCACACGAATGGATGATAATGTTTCTGTAATAATATTGGTAATACCGGCAATCATAGCAGCAGTCCGTTTTGACTTCCGACGGATACTTCGTCCAATTGATAAAATCGTTAAACCGGCGATAGGAAGAATGATAATTGACAACAAAGCCAGTTTCCAGCTGATAACAAATAAAAGCAATATAAAGGCCAGTAAATTGATGGGTTCAACAAGTAATTGATGAAAACTAGAACCTAATGCACGACGTAAGTTTGCCACATCGTTAATGACAATTGATGTTAATTCACCTGATTTTTTCTGATCAAAATAAGAGAATGATAAAGTATTGAAATGTTTGTAAAGACGATTACGTAATTCAGTTATCAAATGGAATTGAACCAACGTCATGAAATAATTCTTCATGTATAGAAATACATTTTTTGTCAGGAATACAAGCATTATTGATAAACACAATACTTTCAACGTTTCATGGGGAGTTTCGCGAAGGATCAAATCATTGGTCCAAAATTTGAATTTTTCGTTTAGAGTAAGTGTCGTCTTTCCTGCCAACTGTGAATGGTCAGCCAATAACTGTTGAAAATCCATTAAAATATTGTTGATCAATGATGCTATGAGCCAAATAGAGGCACTGTTCAATACCACAAAAATCAACGCTGCCAGAGTTGACAACAGCAGATACGGCCAATGTTGGATGACCAGTTTGAACATACGCTTATAAAGGGATTCTTGCATAAAGTTGTTTGACGAGCAGTTTGACTCTTGAGAATTTACGTTTCTTTATAAAAACTTAATAAGTTAATAGACGATTTCGTAAAGTCTTCTCATACTATTTTTTTGTAAATCATTTTTTGGTGAGGAATTTCTGCTTCAATAAAAATGTCCCCAACTTTTTCAAATCCAAGTTTTGAATAAAATGAAATAACAGATTCTTGTGCATTTAAATAAATTGTTTTTTCATTTTTTAACTGATTTAAAATGAACAAAACTAATGCCTTCCCAACACCCAAATTTCGGGATGTTTTCAGAACAGCAAATCGTTCTAACTTAACGCCAAATTCTGTATAGCGGAATCGAGCTGTCCCAATGGGCTCATTTGATACCATGGCCAAAAAAGATGTGGCTGATATTGTATCATCGTCCAGTTCTAATTTTTCCGAAATATTTTGTCCAATTATAAAAACCTGCCTTCTAATCGTTAAACACATTTGGAACTCTTTTTCAGATTCAGCTATTTTAACTTCAATTTCCACAGGTCAAATTTCGGTTAATCTTGCTCAGTGTTCACGAGAAAAGATTCCAAAAATTTTACAATATAATTTTAATAATTACGTCGCTTATTTTTCATTGCGAATAAAACAATCCTAAATTGAGCTATGAAATCAGCCGGTATTTATATCCATATTCCATTTTGTGCAATCAAATGTATGTATTGCGATTTTTATTCCATTGCGGATCGAGAAGAGTCCATTCCTAGATTTGTTAATGCACTTATTTCTGAAATTCAAAGATGCCAAATTGATACGACTGAATGGAAAATTGATACTATTTTTATCGGGGGCGGGACACCTAGTTTACTTGAGGCAAAACAAATTGAATCTATCTTAGAAGCCTTGGCTGCAAAATATGATCTTTCTTCTGTAAAAGAATTCACGATTGAAGCAAATCCTGGCGAGGCTCCAAAAGAACGACTTAGAGATTTTCGTAGTTTCGGAATTAATCGAATTTCCATGGGTGTTCAATCTTTAGAACCCAAACTTTTAAAATTTCTAACACGAATTCATTCTGTCGAACAAGTTTTTGAAACATTCGAGAATGCTCGAGCCGTTGGATTTGAGAATGTGAATTGTGATCTCATTTATGCCATACCTGGACAATCCTGGGAAATTTGGGAACGAGACCTAAATCGCATTATTGAATTGGAACCAAATCATATTTCCGCCTATACCTTGACCTTAGAAAAAGGAACGGACTTATTTACCCTTGTAAAAAATAAAAAAGTCACAATGCCTAAAGACGGACAAACGGGCGAATGGTTTTTGAAAACCCATGAAATGATGAAAATGAATGGATATGCCAGTTATGAGATTTCCAATTTTTCTAGATCAGGGATGGAATGCGAACACAATCTTCACTATTGGAGAATCCACCCATATTTGGCATTTGGTCCATCCGCTCATGGATTTGATGGTACGAATCGTTGGAATAATTCTCGATCTCTCGATCAATATCTACAGCAAATTGAATCCGACAGTTCTCCTGTTTCAATGAAGGAGACATTATCTGAAAAGGATCGATTGAATGAATTAATCGGGTTTGGTTTAAGAATGAATGAAGGGATTAACTTGAAAAGAATACCTGAAAAATATCAGAATGAATTCAACAATAATTTTATAATTGCAGAGAATAAATGGGAAGGTTGTTTTATTAAAAAGTATGAATCAATCTCTCTGACCCCAACCGGAATGGCTTATTCTGATGGAATTGGGATTGATCTAATGTTGGATTAGTCAGTTGAACACTTGAACACTTGAACACTCAAACATTCAGACACTTACTCAATATGTAAAGTGTTTAATTTTTTCTCCTTCTTCTCCAATTCGCGTCATGACTTCAATTCCCATTTCTAAATGTAAATCAACATATTTACGGGTGACTTCTTTATCGGATTCTTCTGTCTTAACCCCGTCTGGCGTCATGGGTGTATCGGAGACTAACAGTAATGCACCTCGATCAATTCCATTGGCAAATCCTGTAATAAAGATTGTTGCCGTCTCCATATCAATTCCAATAGCGCGTACTTTTCTTAAATAAACTTTGAATTCCTCATCATGTTCCCACACTCGGCGATTGGTTGTATAAATTACACCAGTACGATAATCCAATTCATGCTCTACCAATAATTGAGATACATATTTGTGAAGTTTAAAAGATGGCATGGCAGGAACCTCTTTAGGAAAATAATCGTCGCTTGTTCCTTCTCCACGGATGGCTGCAATGGGAAGAATAAAATGGCCCAATTCAGTCGAGCGTTTTAAACCGCCACATTTGCCCAAAAACAAAACACCCTTGGGCGAAATACTGGAAATAAGATCCATGATAGTTGCGGCATTGGCGCTTCCCATCCCATAATTAATGATGGATAGTCCGTCATTATTTGTGGCGGATGTCATGGCACCGCCTCGCCCTTTCACTTCCACTCCAAATTTTTCAGCAAACTTATCTACATAATTTTGGAAATTCGTAATCAATATCCATTCTCCAAAATCTTCAGGTTGCGTGCCAGTATATCGTTTGAGCCAGTTTCTTGTTATTTCTTCTTTATTAATCATTGGGATCCCTCTAAAAATATTTTATTCAATTTTAAACGTCTAAAGTTAAGGAGATGGGGCAATGATCGGAGCCATAAACATCTGAATGAATATCTGCATCAACACACAGGTCTAGCATGCCTTCATTCACAAAAAAATAATCAATGCGCCAGCCAATATTCCGATCTCTAGCGCCCGTTCTGTAGGACCACCAAGAATATCGGTCACCTTCTTCATGGAATTCTCGAAATGTATCTCGCCATCCATGCGCGACATACGTGTCTAACCTTTCTCGTTCAATTGGCATGAATCCTGAGATTTTAATATTTGCTTGGGGCCGAGCCAAATCAATAGGATGATGGGCTGTATTCCAATCCCCAGTTACAATTACATTATTCCCCGATTCCACTTGCTCATTTATTATTGGAAGTAAATCATCATAAAAATCCAATTTATAATTCAAACGAATGTCATCTTTTTGTCCATTGGGAAAATAAATATTGTATAGTAGAAAATTTTCATGCTCTGTAATAAGGACGCGACCTTCATTATCATATTTTTCAATGCCCAACCCTTCCTGAACATAGAGTGGTTCTTCTTTACAAAAAGTCGCCACACTGCTGTATCCCTTTTTCTTACCGGAGTGCCAATAGGTGTAATATCCATGGTCATTTAATATTTCTGAAGTGAGTTGTTCTTTATGGGCTTTTGTTTCTTGAAGACAAAGAATATCAGGTTGTTCCTGATCCAAATAATCTAGAAAACCTTTTTTCACCGCAGCGCGGATCCCGTTTACATTCCATGAAATTAGTTTCATAAAAAATCCTTACTATTATTGAGTATGGATGTAATAGAATAATTTGAATTTTTATCAAAATTTTCACCACTCCATCCCAACCGTTAATAAATCAGATGGCGATTTTAACAGACCTATCCAAGGGGAGCAAAGTATCATTCCGTGAATTTAATGGGGTTGGACTTATGGATTTGCTTAACTTCTTACCAGAATAATTGGATAAATAAATGCCCCAAGAACGTAAAGGAATTGTAAAATCAAATCAGAGATCATATTTCAGGGAATACAATTTTGAAAT
>Ga0207991_1000993_pt1 | contig 18229 bp, 16 predicted proteins | sample ETN07SmetaG_FD_185786 | JGI IMG/M metagenome (GOLD analysis project Ga0207991, IMG submission 185786) | Marine microbial and viral communities from oxygen minimum zone, Eastern Pacific Ocean - ETNP2014F14-07SV275 (SPAdes) (version 2) | ecosystem: Environmental > Aquatic > Marine > Oceanic ... | reverse complement strand
CCTTCCCCATTTTTGAGTTGAGCATTTTAGTTTAATGTTATTAAATATGAATTGGTGAAGGGTGACCCTTCCCCACTTTGATATAAATGATATGAAATTATGCTAGAATGTAGACATGAGCACAAGAAAAATTCAGTTTGCAAATGGCGAGTATTACCACGTGTTTAACCGCGGCGTTGACAAGCGTAATATTTTTATGAGTCGCGAACAACAAGTATTTTTCTTTAATCGTCTTCGATTGCTAAACACAGACGATTCTCGTAAGTATATTGCTAATCAACGCTGTCGTTACAAGGGTCGTGATATTGCTACTGACGGTGATAGGCTTGTTAGTATTGTGGCTTATAATTTATTGCCTAACCATTTTCATTTACTACTAAGGCAACTACAGGATGATGGTATTAGTAAATACATGCATCGATTAAGTACTTCTTACACAATGCACTTTAATCAAGAAGAAGAGCGGAGTGGTGCTTTGTTCCAAGGCCGCTTTAAGGCAACGCACCTTAGGGGTGATATGTCATTGCCGATACTTTCGGCTTATGTTAATCTTAACCACAAGCATCATCAAATTGATTCAAATAAATTTTTGGTTAAATCAAGTTTTGATGAGTATTGTCGAGAGCAACTGGGCGAGTCGATCTGTGGTGTCAATGAAATGGATAAAATTCTTGACGAAGTTGGCGGTTTGTCGGCCTATAAAGCTTTTGCTAAGAAATGTTCTATGGCCTTTGCGCTTAATAAAAATACTGAACTTACCTCTAAAGATTTTGAGTTTTAATTTATGCAAATGAGTAAGGGTGAACCTTGCTCATTTAAGATATTTTTCATGTTTACAATGCGTTATTTGGGGATAAATTGATTAAAATAGAAAGATTACATGTTTAATTATTATGATGCAAATACAACTGAATAACCGCGCTTTATTAAGGCTAAGTGGTAGTGAAGCTGAGAGTTTTTTGCAAGCACAGCTTAGTAATGATATTACTCAATTGAGTGAGCGTGGTGTGCAACTGAGTGCGTATTGTCAGCACCAAGGCAAGATACTGGCGTTATTTTGGGTGATGCGCCAAAGCGGTGATTTCTTGCTGTCGTTTCCTATTGGTCTACTCGATACAATTCTCCCTCGATTAAGGATGTTTGTTCTAATGTCTGACGTGAGTATTAAGGATATTACTAATGAATTTCTTCAAGTCGGGCATATTGATACAACTGCTGATAATGCTCATGCTATTAATCAACGCCTAGCTGTTGAGATTGCGGCTTTAGAAAGTGTTACCAATATTGAGTTTTCTAATAAGAGTGAGTGGGACAAGGTTTGTATCGAGACAGGATTGGTAGAAGTGGTTCAAGAAACTTCTGAGAAATTTGTGCCGCAAATGCTGAATCTGGACATTGATGAAGTTGGTGTAAATTTTAATAAGGGTTGTTATCCTGGGCAAGAAGTGGTGGCTCGATTGCATTATTTGGGTAAAGCAAAACGACGTTTGTTCTCTTTTAAGTCCGAAGTAGCTCTTACAATCGGTGATTTATTATATTGTGAAAGTTCTAAGTCTGCTAGAGCAAGCGGTGTTGTTGTTTCTCAAGTAAAATGTGAGGCTGAATTTTTGTGTCTGGCAACACTTGAAGTGGCGCATAAGGACGATCTTATAACTCTGAATAGTGCCGATGGTGCCGTTCTTACACGCATTGAACATGAATAAATTATTTGCTTTATTACTATCTTTTTTTCCAGTCGTGGTGCTTGCCTCTGTCGGCGATGAAACACTTGATCTAACCAGCCATTGGGCGGGCTATCTTGCGCTCACTTTGTTTGTTATTGCCTATATTTTAGTGATGGTGGAGGAATTCACCCACTTTAGAAAATCAAAGCCAGTGATTCTGGTTGCCGGTATTATTTGGGCAGTGATTGCTTGGGTTTATGCCGATCAAGGCTTGCCACATGCAGCTGAAGTAGCGTTGCGACATAATATTCTAGAATTCGCAGAGCTGTTTTTATTCCTGCTTGTTGCCATGACTTATATTGAGGCAATGCGTGAAAGATTGGTTTTTGAGCGATTAAAGGTTTGGTTGATTAGCAAGGGTTTTAGTTTCCGGCAATTGTTCTGGTTAACAGGATTTTTGGCCTTTTTTATCTCCCCAATTGCAGACAACCTCACTACAGCGCTTATTATGGGCGCGGTAGTGTTGGCTGTCGGTAGTGGCAATAATCGCTTTATTTCGATTGCTTTTGTCAATATTGTTGTTGCTGCTAACGCCGGTGGCGCATTCAGTCCATTTGGTGATATTACAACTTTAATGGTTTGGCAAAAAGGCATTGTTGGCTTTGAACAATTCTTTAGCTTGTTCTTGCCTTCATTGGTTAATTTTATTGTGCCAGCGACTATTATGCACTTTTTCATCAAAAATGAGACACCCGATGCTCTGGAGCAAACCGTTTCGATTAAACCGGGTGGTGTTGTTATTACAATCTTGTTTTTATTCACTATTATGACGGCCGTCAGTTTTCACAACTTTTTACACTTACCTCCGGCTATGGGAATGATGACAGGGTTAGGTTATTTGATGGTTGCGGGATATTTTGTTAAAAAGCGACATGATTTTGCGAAGCCACCTTCTGAGCGTTTTGATGTTTTTCGTAAGATTGCCAATGCAGAGTGGGATACACTGCTTTTCTTTTTTGGTGTGATTATCAGTGTTGGCGGGCTTGGTTTTATGGGTTATCTAGCGCTCGTCTCTGAGGCTATGTATGTTCAACTGGGTGCAACTTATGCCAATATTTTGGTGGGTATCCTCTCGGCAATTGTTGATAATATCCCGGTGATGTTTGCTGTTTTGACAATGCAACCAGATATGTCCCTAGGTCAGTGGCTGTTGGTAACCCTAACCGCTGGTGTCGGCGGTAGCTTGTTGTCAATTGGTTCTGCTGCAGGTGTTGCGCTGATGGGTCAGTCAAAGGGCCACTACACTTTTGGCTCACATCTTAAATGGATTTGGGCGATTGCTCTTGGCTATGGCGCTAGTATTTTGACGCATTTGTGGATTAATGAGGCTTTGATGGATGGTCCAATCCTCTGAGTTATTTGAGATTTTTCTCTTCAGCCTTATGGGATAGGGAATTTTTCTAATTTTTTGTGCGTTAAATTTCATCACTAGACAACAAGTAGAGTTTCAAAAATTATGCCTTGTAAAATGAAAAGAATCCAACTATCAAATCTAAAATGATTCATGAAAAGGTCTCTATTTATTGATATTGGCCATAGCGCCATTAAGTGGCGGGTGGCTGATTCGGTTGTTGTTACTCAATCAATAGAAGGCTTCTCGGCTGATTCACTTCCTCAGTGTACTTCTGTTTGGGTAAGTTATGTTGCACACTCTGGTATCGTTGAAACTATTAAGAAAAAATATTCTTCCCTAGTTATAATCAGAACGCCAGCAGAATACAAAACACTGAGTGTTGCTTACCCGATTCCTAATGAGTTGGGCGTGGACCGTTTCTTAGCGATGTTGGGAGCACAGAAACATCACCCAAATAAAAATCTACTCATTATTGATATTGGTAGTGCTCTTACGGTTGATGTTGTTGCTGAAACGGGAAAACACCAAGGCGGCTTGATAATGCCTGGGCTTGTTGCACTTCGATCCAGTTTTGAAAAATTTGCAACAAATAGTGATTTGAAGGGCTTTTCCGGCCTTCAGAATGCCACAAAAGCAGCTTGGCTTGGCGGTACTGAGAGCATGCTTGTCTCAAGTATTAAGAGCCAAATTGATGATTTTTTAGATCGCTACACAAATTCAAAAGTCATTCTCACTGGCGGCGGCGCAAAAGAGACAGCCTCAGTGTTAAATGTGGATATTGAGATTTATGATAATCTGGTTTTAGATGGAATTGAGTGTTATGCTGAAACATCATCCTAAAGCTGCTGAGAACAGCGCTTCTGAACCCACGAACAAAGCACCCTTTGGGTATAATTCTCACTATTAAAACCGAGCACTGAAATAATTTTTAAAATGAAAGATCATCGCGTACTATCAGGGATGCGACCTACAGGTCGTCTACACTTGGGTCATTATCACGGCGTATTGAAAAATTGGATCGAATTACAAAACAAGTACGATTCCTATTTTTTTGTTGCCGATTGGCATGCCTTTACCACGCATTACTCAGACAAAATTGATCTTGAGACAAATGTTTGTGAAATGGTAGTGGATTGGCTAGCTGCTGGCATTAACCCAAATACATCAACTATTTTTGTTCAGTCTAAAGTGCCTGAGCATGCAGAATTACATCTGTTACTATCCATGTCTACACCCCTGAGCTGGTTAGAAAGAGTGCCGTCTTATAAAGATCAACAGCTTCAACTCAAAGCCAAAGACCTAGCAACTTATGGCTTTCTTGGCTATCCATTGTTGCAAAGTGCTGATATTCTCATATATAAGGCAGGCCTGGTGCCAGTTGGTGAAGACCAAGTTGCCCATGTGGAATTCACTCGAGAAGTTGCTCGACGCTTTAACTATGTTTATGGACGCGAAACTGACTTTGAGGAAAAAGCGGAAGCTGCTGTTAGCAAGATGGGCAAAAAACAAGCAAAATTGTATCGAGGCTTGCGAAAAAGTTACCAAGAGAAAGGTGATGAAGAGGCATTGGTGAGAGCAAAAGCACTGCTGGGTGAACAGCAAAACATCACTCTTGGAGATCGTGAAAGACTGCTTGGATATATTGAAGGAATGGGAAAAATTATTTTGCCAGAACCAGAATCATTGTTGACAAAAGCATCGAAAATGCCGGGATTAGACGGACAAAAGATGTCAAAATCCTATAATAACACAATTTCGTTAAGAGACGAGCCGGCCGAAGTAGAGCAAAAAATTAAAAAAATGCCAACCGATCCTGCAAGGGTTAAGCTCACTGATCCAGGTGATCCTTCTAAGTGCCCTGTTTGGCAATTGCACGAGGTTTATTCTTCGCAAGAGACGCTTGATTGGGTAGTTGAAGGTTGCACTAAGGCAAAGATGGGTTGTATTGAATGCAAAACGCCATTAATTAAGTCTGTTAATGATGAATTGGGCCCAATGCAAGAGCGTATTGCAAAATATCAGTCGGATCCTAACTTGATTCAAGAGATTATTTTTGAAGGTTCTGAGCGAGCGAGAAGCGTTGCTAAAGAGACCATGGAAGAGGTGCGTGATGCTATGGGTCTTACATATTAATAATACTTACTTGAAATAATGTCTGAACGATTACAAAAATTAATTGCCAATGCTGGCTACGGCTCAAGACGTTGGGCTGAGCGTCTTATTGATCAAGGTAGAGTTACACTCAACAACCACGAAGTTAAGCTTGGTGATAAAGGGACGATTATGGATCAAGTGGCTATTGATGGGCGCTTGATTGACCTGAAACGCTACCATGAAGATGAGACCAAGGTCATTATTCTTAATAAACAAGCGGGTTATGTTTGCAGTGCAAAAGATGAGGAAGGGCGCAAATCTGTGTTTGATCTTTTGCCAGAAAACAGCCGCTGGGTAATGGTTGGGCGACTTGATATTAATACTTCAGGCTTGCTGTTATTTACCAATAATGGTGATCTTGCTAATAAATTAATGCACCCAAGCTCTGAAATTGACAGAGAGTACGCGGTGCGTGTCTTAGGTAAGGTTGAGAATGAGCATATTGCACAACTGACCAATGGCATTGAGCTAGAAGACGGCTTTGCCAAATTTCACCGAGTGACACAAGGCGGTGGCGAAGGCGCCAATCGTTGGTATAAGGTGGTTTTACGTGAGGGCAGAAAACGTGAAGTCAGACGTCTATGGGAGGCGCTGGATTTCACGGTATCACGCTTAATTCGTGTGCGTTTTGGTGACATTCGCCTACCTGATGATTTACGCGCTAATAAAGTAGAATATCTCAAGCCGAAACAAGTGGAAGCGCTGCTTAAATTAGTTAAATTATCGAGCTGATTTGTTAAGTTCAATTAGCTTAAAAATAGAGCAATTTCAGCAGTATTTTCAACAGTAATAATCCTTATACCTGAAGTATAATAACGCCTTTGTGCCTTATTATTTCCAAGCTTCATGTCAGATTATAAATCCACCTTAAATTTACCTGCAACCGACTTTCCAATGAAGGCAAATTTAGCCAATCGCGAGGGTGGCTTTTTATCGGATTGGGAGAAGAGTGATTTGTATCAGCAAATCCGTGATAAATTTAAAGGCAAACCTAAGTTTGTTCTGCACGACGGACCTCCATATGCCAATGGTGATATTCATATCGGCCATGCGGTTAATAAGGTCTTAAAGGATATTATTGTCAAAAGTAAAACACTTTCTGGTTTTGATGCGCCGTATGTCCCGGGTTGGGATTGTCACGGTCTACCCATTGAGCACAATGTTGAGAAAAAGAAAGGCAAAGTAGGGCATAAGATTAATGCTGATGATTTCAGAACCGCTTGTCGTGATTATGCAGATAAACAAATTGACAAGCAAAAAATTGATTTTAAACGCTTAGGTGTTTTAGGTGAATGGGATAACCCATACCTGACAAAAAACTTTCACTATGAGGCGAACATTGTTCGTGCATTAGGAAAAATTGTTGAAAATGGTCACCTATCCAAGGGCTATAAACCGGTTCACTGGTGTACCGAGTGTAGCTCTGCACTCGCTGAGGCTGAGGTAGAGTACAAAGACAAAACGTCTGATGCGGTTGACGTTGCTTTTAGAATTGTTAAAAGCGACGTTATTGATTTAGATAAGCCAACCTCGGTTGTTATTTGGACAACAACGCCTTGGACCTTGCCCGCTAATGAGGCGGTAGCACTACATCCAGAGCTGGATTATGTTGTCGTCGATACACCTGACCATTCATACTTATTGGCATCTGATTTACAAGAGGCGGCTGTTGAGCGTTTTGGGTTTGACAAAGCAACTACGCAAACCACCAAATACAAAGGCAGCAAGCTTGAAGGTATGCTTCTTCAGCATCCGTTTTTAGACAAACAAGTGCCAGTTATTTTGGGTGATCACGTCACCACTGAGGCCGGTACTGGCGCTGTACATACTTCACCTGCTCATGGTCAAGAGGACTACGCGGTTGGGCTGAAATATAACTTGGCGGTCGATTGTCCGGTTGATGGACGAGGTGTGTTTTTAGATGATGTTAAACACGTAGGCGGTGAGTTTATTTTCAAAGCAAATGCAACAATTATCGAATTGCTAAAGACTAACAATATGCTTGTGTCTCATAACCCTTTATCGCACTCTTATCCTCATTGCTGGCGTCATAAAGCGCCGGTAATTTTTAGAGCGACACCGCAGTGGTTTATATCAATGACTAAAAATGGCCTGAGAGATACTGTCAACTCTGAAATTCCAAATGTTAAATGGATCCCAGATTGGGGTCAAAAGCGCATTGAACTGATGGTGGGTAACCGCCCGGACTGGTGTATTTCCCGCCAAAGATTCTGGGGTGCCCCCATTACTTTATTTGTTCATAAGCAAACGGGTGAATTGCATCCAGATACTGAATCACTATTTGAGGTGGTTGCTAAAAAAATTGAGAATGACGGCATTGACGCTTGGTTTACGTTAGAGGTTGCTGATGTGCTTGGTGCTGAGGCGTCTGAATACGAAAAAACCACAGACACACTTGATGTTTGGTTTGATTCTGGCGTCAGTCATTACGCGGTTTTAAAAACCAGAGATTATTTGACTGATGTAGCAGACCTATATTTAGAGGGCTCGGACCAACATCGAGGCTGGTTTCAGTCCTCACTAATTACTTCGTGTGCGATTAATGGTAAAGCGCCGTATAAACAAGTGTTAACACACGGATTTGCGGTTGACCAAAATGGTCACAAGATGAGCAAATCTGTCGGTAATGTCATCCCACCACAAAAAATCGCAAATTCATTAGGCGCAGATATTCTTAGACTGTGGATTGGTAGTACCGATTACACCGGTGAAATGACCATATCTGATGAAATTTTGAAGCGTAGCGCTGATGGTTATCGCCGTATTCGCAATACAATGCGCTTTATGTTAGCTAATATGCAGGGTTTTAATCCAGAGAAGGACGTGCTGGCCACTGATGACATGTTGGTTTTAGATCGTTGGATTGTCTCTAAAGCAGCGGAGTTACAAACGCAGGTGTTGGCTGAATACAATGATTACAATTTTCATCATGTGATGAAGCAAATTCTCAATTTTTGCACTAATGATCTTGGTGGTTTTTATCTTGATATTATTAAAGATCGCCAATATACAACGCAGTCGGATTCTTTAGCGCGCCGTTCTGCACAAAGTGCTTTGTACCATATCTCACAGGCTATGGTACGTTGGTTGGCACCGGTACTTTCATTCACTGCTGAAGAGATTTACCAGCATATGCCGGGCGCAAACGATAACAGTATTTTTCTTGAAACTTGGTATGAAGACCTTGCTGGCGGCTATAACAATCAATCTATTGAGGTGGCAAGAGACATCAATACTCACATTCGTAAACAACTGGAAGAAATGCGCAGGGATAAAATCATTGGCTCTTCTCTAGATGCAGAAATTGATATTTATTGCGATGAGGCGACATTTAAAGCCTTAAATGAATTGGGCGATGAGTTGCGTTTTGTCTTTATTACTTCAGGCGCGTGTGTTCATCAATACGCTGACAAACCAAGCAATGCACTTGAAATTGGCGAATCTCTGGCTATACTTGTGAATAAAAGTGCGTACCAAAAATGCGTTAGATGTTGGCATCATCGCGAGGACGTTGCTCAAAATGATGATCATCCAGAACTTTGCGGTCGCTGCGCTCTGAATGTTGCTGGTGAGGGCGAAAAGCGAGTTTTTGCATAAGCAGGAGATCTTTTCATAATTATGAATAATCGTCAAAACACCATCTTTCACCCACTTGATAATTTTTTAAATCCAGCCTTAGCTCTGCTAGGACAAGATTTAAAAAAATTATCAATTCAGCAAAATCTGTCATTTTATTATTTACCCATAATTATGCAAAGGTCTCAATGTCAAGAGAGCTAAAAACATTGCATGTAGAGTTAGGTGATAAGTCTTATCCGATTTATATCGGCTCTGGTTTGTTGTCAGACAAAAACTATTTGCACAAACACATTCATGGCAAGCAAGTGATGATTGTCACCAATACGACAGTCGCACCTTTGTACTTACAATCGGTTTGTGAATTACTGGACGACTACCAAGTTGAAATCACCATTCTTGCGGATGGCGAGCAATACAAAACACTTGATACGGTCAACACTATTTTTGATGCTTTACTGGGTGCAAAATTTGACCGAAGTGCAACGCTTATTGCGCTTGGTGGCGGTGTTGTTGGTGATATGACAGGCTTTGCCGCAGCTTCTTATCAGCGCGGTGTTAATTTCATCCAAATACCAACCACCTTGCTTTCGCAAGTGGACTCGAGTGTTGGTGGAAAAACGGGTGTTAATCACGATCTGGGTAAAAATATGATTGGTGCTTTTCACCAGCCAAAAGCGGTGGTGATTGATATTGATACACTGGATACGCTTGAGCAGAGAGAATTTTCAGCCGGTATGGCAGAAGTGATTAAATACGGCTTATTGGGTAATGTGGATTTTTTACAAGACCTTGAGGCGAATATGGGTGGCTTGATGAATAGAGACGTACCGCTTGTTATTGATGCGGTTTATCGCTCCTGTGAAGACAAGGCTATAATTGTTGCTGAAGATGAATTTGAGGCGGGCAAACGCGCCTTGTTAAATCTAGGTCATACCTTTGGTCATGGCATTGAAAACACGCTGGGTTATGGTGTCTATCTGCACGGTGAGGCTGTTGCAGTTGGCATGTTAATGGCAGCTAAACTCTCGCAACTCGAGGGTCATTTAACTTCTGATTGTGTTGCAAGAGTGCAGGACCTGCTCGATCAAGCCAATCTGCCATGTAGTATTAGTAAAGAGATTACTGAATCGCAGTTACTTGAGGCAATGAGCCTTGATAAAAAAGCAATTGATGGCAATATTCGCTTGGTTCTTTTGAGGCGACTTGGCGATGCCTATCTTTCACAAGATTACTCTGCTAACAACCTACGCCAAGTTGTTGAAGAGTTTGTTAACAATAATTAAATAATTTTTATGTCTTTAAGCGAACAACAAGTTAAAGAGATTGCCTACTTAGCTAGGCTGAGTGTTGATGATGGCGAGGTTGAGCAAACAACAGCTGAGCTTAATAATATTCTGGATTTAATGGCCGATTTGGCTAAGATTGATACCCAGGGTGTTAGCCCAATGTCGCATCCACTGAATATGTCACAACGTCTGCGAGAGGACGAAGTGAGTGAGATTGATCAGTCGCAAGAGTTTCTAGCGATAGCACCTCAAACTGGCAAAAACCATTTTTTAGTGCCAACGGTAATCGAGTGATTATGCACAAACTAACCGTTGCCGAATTATCAAAAGGCTTAAAAAATAAAGAGTTTTCGTCGGTGGAATTGACCGAACACTTTCTAAACAGAATCAAAGTATCTGATTTAAATGCATTTATTACTGTGACGGATGACTTGGCGCTTGTCCAAGCACAAGCAGCAGATGCAAAAATAGCCAACGGCAATGCTGGCATATTGACAGGTATACCTTATGCACACAAGGATATTTTTTGCACGAAGGGTGTTAAAACTTCGGCGGGTTCCAAAATCCTTGATCCATTTATTTCGCCGTATGATGCTACAGTGAGTCACAAACTCAATTCAGCGGATATGATTATGTTGGGCAAAGCCAATATGGACGAATTGGCAATGGGCTCATCCAATGAAAAGTCTTTTTATGGCCCAGTAAAAAACCCTTGGAACAAGAATAAAGTGCCAGGTGGATCCTCTGGCGGCTCTGCCGCTGCAGTTGCAGGACGTCTGTCGCCATTTGCAACCGGTACAGACACCGGTGGCAGTATTCGCCAGCCTGCAAGCTTATGCGGCATCACTGGTATTAAGCCGACTTATGGCAGGGTGTCGCGCTACGGCATGATTGCTTATGCATCGAGTCTTGATCAAGGCGGTCCATTAACACAAACAGCCCAAGACGCCGCTTTAGTGATGAATGTGATGGCTGGCTTTGATGAAAAAGACTCCACCAGTGTTGATCGTGCTGTGCCTGATTACACTCAAAATTTAGGGAATTCTATTGAAGGTTTGAAAATTGGCCTACCAAAGGAGTTTTTCTCTGAAGGTTTGGATAGTGGTGTGGCTGAAGTTGTGATGGCTGCGGTTAAAGAATTTGAAGCAATGGGTGCCAGTGTGCAGGAGATATCTTTGCCAAACTCTGCCCATGCGATACCGACGTACTACATTGTTGCACCGTGTGAATGCTCGTCAAATCTCTCAAGGTTGGACGGTGTTCGCTACGGTTATCGTTGCGAGAACCCCAAAGACCTTGAAGATCTTTACCTAAGGTCTCGTTCAGAAGGTTTTGGTGCCGAAGTTAAGCGACGTATTATGATTGGCACGTACGCACTATCTGCTGGCTATTATGATGCGTATTATTTAAAAGCGCAAAAAGTACGCCATTTGATCAGTGAAGATTTCAAAAAAGCCTTTCAAAGTGTTGATGTGATTATGGGCCCAGTATCACCAACAACAGCCTTTGATTTGGGGGCATTTAAAGATTCTGTTTCTATGTACCTTGCTGATATTTATACTCTTTCTCTAAATTTAGCGGGCCTTCCTGGAATGAGTATTCCTGCAGGTTTTTCAAACAATATGCCAGTTGGATTACAGCTCATTGGTAATTATTGGTCTGAGGAGATGTTGCTCAATGCAGCGCATCAATTCCAAGGTGAGACCGATTGGCATTCGCGACTGCCAGAAGGGGTGTAGTATGGTTTGGGAAACAGTTATTGGCTTAGAGATTCATTCTCAACTCAAAACAAAATCTAAGATTTTTTCGGGCGCATCAACGGCTTTTGGTGCAACGCCGAATTCGCAGGCATGTGCAGTGGATCTGGGGTTACCAGGCGTTTTGCCAGTGCTTAACAAAGAAGTGGTAAAAATGGCTGTCACCTTTGGTTTGGCGATTGATGCTAAGATTAATAAACGCTCTATTTTTGCTCGTAAGAATTATTTTTACCCAGACCTACCAAAAGGCTATCAAATTTCACAGTTCGAATTACCGATTGTTGGTGAGGGTGAAATTGAAATCAGTACTGGTGATGGCAAGGTAAAAAAAGTTGGTATTACTAGAGCGCATTTAGAAGAGGATGCGGGTAAGTCAATTCACGATCTTTACGATGACTACACCGCAGTGGACTTAAACCGTGCGGGCACACCGCTGTTAGAAATCGTTTCAGATCCCGATATGAGTAGTGCAAAAGAGGCGGTGGCTTATGCGAAGAAAATTCACGCTTTGGTGCAGTATATTGGTATTTGTGACGGTAATATGCAAGAGGGCTCGTTCCGTTGTGATGCCAATGTATCGATTCGTAAACAAGGTGCAGAAAAACTGGGTACGCGCGCCGAGTTAAAAAATATCAACTCCTTTAAATTCTTAGAAAAAGCCATTAACCTAGAAGTCGAGCGTCAACAAGATATCCTAGAAGAGGGTGGCTCTGTAGTTCAAGAAACTCGTCTTTATGACGCAGTTAAGAATGAAACACGCTCAATGCGATCTAAGGAAGAGGCAAATGATTATCGCTATTTTCCCGATCCAGATCTCTTACCAGTTGATATAGATGATGAGCTACTTGAACAAATTCGCTCAAACTTACCGGAACTACCAACCGAGAAAAAACAAAGATTTGTCAGCGAATTAGGACTTAGTGATTATGACGCCGAGGTGTTGACGTCGCAAAAAGCCGTGGCTGATTATTTTGAAGCTATGTTAGACGTGGGCGCTGATTCAAAACTCTCAGCCAATTGGGTGATGGGAGAGTTATCCGCAGTGCTGAAAAAAAATCAAACGGATATCGAAAACTGTCCAGTTTCTGCGCAGGCGTTTGCTGAGCTTGTGATGCGTATTGCCGATGATACGATCTCTGGAAAAATTGCCAAAGATGTCTTTAAGGCGATGTGGCAAGGCGAGGGTAGTGCAGATGAGATTATCAACAGCAAAGGCCTCAAGCAAATGACCGATAGCGGCGCTATTGAAGGCATTATTGAAAAAATTATCGCTAACAATTCAGCACAGGTTGAGCAGTATAAAGGCGGCAACACTAAATTATTAGGATTTTTTGTCGGTCAAGTGATGAAAGCGACTCAGGGTAAAGCTAACCCTAAGCAAGTTAACCAATTACTCAATGAAAAACTCTCTTAAATTTGCTGAGTTAGGCGAGAAATTTTATTCGATAGTTCAACCTATCAAGCTTGAGAAAAGCCACTTAGCTCACGTTAATGAAGACCTTAAGGCCAGCCTTAAAATAAGCCTAAGCGATAGAGAATTGCTTAGCGTTTGCGCGGGCGAGAAAAAATTTGGCACAATAAAACCGCTTTCAACCATTTACGCAGGCCATCAATTTGGCTATTTTGTGCCGCAACTTGGCGATGGCCGTTCTTGCCTTATTGGTGAATCTAATGGTTATGAATTATCACTAAAAGGAGCCGGCACCACACCATACTCAAGAGGCGCAGACGGCCTTGCTGTGCTGAGATCGTCTATTCGTGAGTACTTGTGCTCTATTGCAATGGTGGGCTTGAATATCCCTACAACTGAGGCACTTGCCATTGTTGGTAGTGATACCGATGTGATGCGTGAACACATAGAGAGTGCGGCAATTGTCACCAGAGTTGCGCAGAGCCATATTCGTTTTGGCCATTTCGAATTGTTTGCTTCGCGTTCACAACAGGGCGAAGTTAGAAAATTGGCAGATTTCGTTATTGAACATTATTATCCACAGCTAAAAGGCACAGACTCTTACTTGTCGTTATTCAAAACCGTTGTTCGCTCAACGGCGATTATGATTGCTCGCTGGCAAGCTCAAGGATTTTCCCACGGGGTGATGAATAGCGACAATATGTCAATTCTAGGCCTTACGATTGACTACGGCCCGTTCGGCTTTATGGAGAAATACAACCCGAGTTTTGTCTGTAACCATTCTGACCATCAGGCGCGATATTCTTTTGAAAGGCAGCCTTCAGTGGCGCTATGGAATTTGCAGAGATTAGCCGATGCGCTATCAAGTTTGATTGATAAAGAGAAGCTAACCAAAGCCCTAGAAGAATACCAAATGTTCTTGGTGAAAGAATATACAAGCTTAATGCGTCGAAAGTTTGGCTTGGCTGAAGTCATTAAGGGTGACAGTGATTTAATCAATGATTTTTTGCAATTGCTTTACAGTCGTGGATTGGATTATTCTCGTTCAATGCGCTCGCTATCGCAACAAGGCGTTAACAACTTGGGCGATGCTTTTGATGCTTGGTTTGAGCGTTATGACGAAAGACTTGACAGTGAGACAAGCAGTACCGATGAGCGTGCATTAATGATGAACAGTGTTAACCCAAAATTTATTCTGAGAAATTATCTTGCGGAGGTTGCTATTCGCAAAGCGGAAGATTTATACCAATATGATGAGATTGATAAACTGTTTAATTTGTTGAAAAATCCATTTGATGAACATCCGGGTTTTGAGTCTTATACCAATGAAGCACCAGATTGGGCGAAAAACTTATCGGTGAGCTGTTCGTCTTAGCCAAGCAAAAAGTGAATCAGGCCAATTAAGTTTAGGCCAGAAACCGCTGAAAACCACTCCAGTAAGAGCACCACAGGTGGCATAACAATATATTGGAAGCCGCCAATAAACAACAAACCAATCAGTATAAAAAAGCCGTATTGTTCTATCTGGTTGTATTGGTAGGCTAGTCGACCAGGAAGAAGTGCACTAACAACTCTAGAGCCATCTAATGGCGGGATTGGTAGCAGGTTAAACACCGCCAAAAGTACATTGATAAAAATGCCCGCGCCGGCCATTTGAATCAATATTTCGGAGTTTAATTTAGCCGAGTAACTCAGCACAATTAGCCAGCCAATAGCCATCACAATATTGGCTGCAGGGCCAGCGAGAGCAACCAAAATCATATCTCTCTTGGGTGATCTAAGGGCGTTAAAGTTGATAGGGACGGGTTTTGCCCAGCCGAAAATAAATCCGCTTGACATAAGAACCAATGCGGCAGGTATTAAAATGGTACCGATAGGGTCAATGTGCTTGATTGGGTTGAGCGTCACTCGCCCCATCATTTTCGCGGTGTGATCTCCAAAAAGACTGGCTACCCAGCCGTGTGCCGCCTCATGTAAAGTTATGGCAAATAGTACGGGAATAATCCAAATAAATAAAGTTTGAAAATCAGGCATTAGGTAAAATTACTGCATTTGTTGTTAGACTTATTCCATTTTATATGAAAAGCAGTGACTTATTAATCCCTACTGTTAAAGAAGCGCCAAACGACGCAAAGATTATTTCTCATCAGTTGATGATTCGTGCGGGTTTGATTTCAAAGTTAGCCTCCGGTCTGTATTCGTACTTGCCGATGGGTTTAAGGGTGGTGCAAAAAGTTGAGAAAATCGTCCGTGAAGAGATGAATAAATCCCTCGCTCAAGAGGTGTTGATGCCTGTTTCTCAGCCGGCAGAGTTATGGCAAGAATCTGGTAGGTGGGAAAAGTACGGCCCAGAACTATTACGTTTTCAAGATAGACATGGCAGGGATTTTTGCATGGGACCCACTCATGAAGAAGTCATTACCAATATTGCCAAGCAGTATCTTCGTAGTTACAAACAATTGCCGATGAATTTTTACCAAATTCAAACTAAATTTAGAGATGAAATTCGCCCTCGCTTTGGCGTTATGCGCTCGCGTGAATTTATCATGAAAGATGCTTATTCTTTTCATATTGATGAGGCCTCATTGGCTGAGACTTATCAAGTAATGCACCAAACCTATTGTAATATTTTTGATCGGTTGGGTCTCGACTACCGATCAGTTCTGGCTGATTCTGGTGCGATTGGTGGTGACAGTTCGCATGAATTCCATGTGCTGGCAGATTCTGGCGAAGACGCTATTTGCTTCTCGGATGAATCCGATTATGCAGCCAATATTGAGCGTGCCGAAACACTACCTCACGGTGAGCCGAGTGCACCAACACAGGATTTGAGTGTCGCTGAAACACCTAATGTTAAGACGATTGATGATGTCTGTGCTTTACTTGGCATTCCATCAAATACGACAATAAAAACATTGGTGGTTGATGGCGAAGATGGTAATTTAGTCGCGCTTGTGCTTCGAGGCGATCATGAGCTAAATGAAGTTAAAGCAGCGAAAATTGACGGCGTTGCTCAACCACTTGTAATGGCAGACGAAGAACAAGTATTAAAAATATTAGGTTGTTCGTTCGGCTCAATTGGTGTGGTTAATTCCCCAATTAAGTTGGTTGTTGATTACGCAGCTGCCTGCTTGTCAGATTTTGTTTGTGGTGCTAACGAAGACGACAAACATTTGACAGGTGTCAATTGGCATAGAGATACGCCTGATTTTATTGCTGCTGACTTGCGCAATATTGTCCCCGGCGACCCCTCGCCAGATGGTAAAGGTAAGTTGGAAATTAAGCGCGGTATTGAAGTTGGTCATATTTTCCAGCTGGGTACAGAATACTCAGATGCAATGAATGCCAATGTTGTTGGTGAAAATGGCAAGTCGGTTAATATGTATATGGGTTGCTACGGTATTGGGATCACGCGTGTTGTGGCTGCCAGCATTGAGCAGAACCATGACGATAGAGGTATTATATTTCCAGAAGCTATCGCACCTTTCCAGTTGGTGATTGTACCGATTAATTACAATAAATCCTCACGAGTGAAAACCTTGGCGGATGATCTTTACCAGCAATGCTTAGATAAAGGCATTGAAGTTCTGCTTGACAACCGAAAAGAAAGACCGGGCATTATGTTTGCTGACTCTGAGCTTTTAGGCATCCCTCATCGAGTCGTTATCAGTGACACGCATGCCGATAATGGCAATGTGGAATATAAAGCACGCAATGCCCCTGAGAAAATTGAGGTGATTTATGGTGAGGCGGCTGACTTTATTGTCACGAAGCTTGTGTGAAGCCTTTGTATCATTATGAATCATCACCAAAACTCAATTTTTCACCCTCTTAGTGATTATCAACAAACCAACCTTAGCCCTGCTAAGGCAACCTTGTCGATAATCACCAATACGGCAAAATCTTTGACTTTGCTAATCACCCATAATGGTGCAAAGGTCTCTTAATGGTTTTCCTACAGTATTTAATCCCCCAACACTTACTTTCAAACCTAATGCATCGATTCGCAAGAATCGAAATTGTTTGGCTAAAAAACGCTTTTTTGCGCTGGTTTGTTAAAAAGTACGGCGTTAACCTAGCAGAAGCTGAAAGAGAAAAAATTGAGGATTATTGCCATATCAATGATTTTTTTACGCGCAGTTTAAAATCCAGTGTCAGAGCGATTGCCGATACAGTGATCGTCTCACCAGTTGACGGTATTGTTTCTCAGGCGGGTGATATTAAGTCTTCACAAATATTTCAAGTTAAAGGACATTATTATTCAGTCGAGCAATTGCTAGCTGATGAGTCTTCAACGCAGTTTGAGGGTGGCCAGTTTGCGACGATTTACCTCTCACCAAAAGATTACCACCGCATTCATATGCCTTTTGATGGGCAGCTCAAATCCATGAAGTATATTCCTGGCGATTTGTTTTCGGTTAATCAGAAAACATTAGAAGCTGTTGATGGCCTTTTTGCTCGCAATGAGCGGTTAGTGTGCTGTTTTGATACTGTTTTTGGCGAGGTCACTGTTGTACTTGTTGGTGCTATTTTTGTTGGATCGATGGAAACAGTATGGCAAGGTCAGGTAACACCCCCTTATGAAAAAGTAGTTAGGAGTTATGATTATTCTGATAAAGCCTTTTCACTCTCAAAGGGCGATGAACTGGGGCGATTTAATATGGGGTCAACGGTCATCATATTGCTCCCAGAAGGAGTGCCGATGTTAAATCTGCATGCTGGCCATATCCTTAAGATGGGACAAGGTTTGAGTTAATTACGACTCTGCTTCCAATTCAATTATTAAATCAATTTGTCGTTCAAACTCTCTTAGACGTTTATACACACTGGCTAATTCTATAATGGTTGGCCATGAGTTGAATAGGTACTGAAGTGATCCTTCAACTCTACCAAAGGCTCTAATGATTTGCTGCATTACTCCAAGAGTCATAACTCCCGCTACA
>Ga0207991_1000988_pt1 | contig 18261 bp, 20 predicted proteins | sample ETN07SmetaG_FD_185786 | JGI IMG/M metagenome (GOLD analysis project Ga0207991, IMG submission 185786) | Marine microbial and viral communities from oxygen minimum zone, Eastern Pacific Ocean - ETNP2014F14-07SV275 (SPAdes) (version 2) | ecosystem: Environmental > Aquatic > Marine > Oceanic ... | reverse complement strand
TAGATAATGGATAAATCTAAAACTATAGTAGAGGGAATTAGCTTGGTTGAGTCAGGCTATATGGGTAATGATATTGCAGCTATATATATTCTCAGACAGGGTAATGAGGTTGCCATTATAGAAACAGGAACAAAGCACAGTATTCAAAATATTCAAAGTGCTCTTGAGCAAGATGGTCTAAGCTTTGCAGATGTTTCATACATTATCCCAACTCACGTTCATCTTGATCACGCTGCAGGTGCTGGCGAGTTAATGACATTGTGTAAAAATGCGCAGCTTGTAATTCATCCTAAAGGTGCTCGCCATATGGTCGATCCAAGTAAACTTATTGCTGGAACAATGACAGTTTATGGGCAAGATAAATTCAATCAACTGTATGGTGATCTAGTTCCAATTGATGCTACTAGAATTATTGAGGCTGATGATAAATTTGTATTAGATTTTAGTGGTAGAGAGTTGGTTTTTATTGATACACCGGGACATGCTAATCATCATTTTTGTATATGGGATAGTTTGACTAAATCTATGTTTACAGGTGACACCTTTGGGTTGTCATATCGAGAGTTTGATGTAGACGATCAGATCTATATTTTTCCTACTACGACACCAGTCCAATTTAATCCCGAAGAGTTAATAAAAAGCATAGATAAGTTAATGCAATATCAACCTCAACGAATGTATCTCACCCATTTTAGTGAAATTAAACCTACTCAGAAAATTGTGGCACAGTTGAAAGAGGGTATCAACTTTATGAGCCATCTTGCAAAACAATATGCAACCCAAGATAATGCTGAAGAAATTATTCAGAACGAGATGATGGCTTACTTGCTAAAGAAGCTTCAAGAAATGGGACATGATAATCAAAATTTTTGCAAAGATAAACTAAGAAATGATGTAAACCTGAATACTCAAGGTTTAATATATTGGCAGCAAAAGCTTGCCTCAACTTAATAATAAAAACGGAGGAAAAAAAATGGACGTAAAAAAAGCACTTGAAGAGCGGAAATCAACGCGGGCTTTTGTAGATAAAGAGGTACCGATTGAGGTTGTTAATGCAATTATAGAGCAGGCCAAAACCGCGCCTTCTGGTGTCAATGCCCAACCTTGGCAAATAGCGGTAGTTACCGGTAATAGTAAGATAAAGCTTTGCGATAAGATGGAGGAGGCATTTCGTTCTGGCAAAAAAGCAGCTACGGATTATAACTATTACCCAACCGAGTGGGTTGATGTGTATAAAGAGAGAAGGAAAGCATGCGGCCTTTTGATGTACTCTACCTTAGAAATATCTAGAGAAGATAAGCAAAAACAATTAGACCAATGGGCGCTTAATTATCAAGCATTTGGCGCACCTGTCATGCTACTTTTTTTTATAGACAAGGTTATGGAAAAAGGCTCATATATGGATTACGGTATGTTTTTACAATCGATTATGCTTTCAGCAGTTGAACATGGACTCGCAACCTGCCCACAAGCTGCGCTTGGTGAATACCCAGACATTGTAAAGCAAGAATTTCCTTTTTACAAAGATAAGATCGTGCTATGCGGAATGGCGCTAGGCTACGAGGACAAAACAAAAGTAGTTAATAGTTATAGAACGCCTCGTGAAGAGTTAAGTAAGATAGTTAATTACTATTCCTGAAGGTGTTATTCAAGATAGTGTTGGAGGAGTTGACGTTCTTATTAATTGGAATAGTGCGAGTCGAAGTGTTACTGTAACTGGTGTATCGAGTAACAATATTCCGGGCATACAAGGCTTTTATTTTGCTTGGATTGCTTTCTATCCTGACACGTCAGTTTATTCTATTAAAGAAAGTATTAATGATAATTAAGGGGTTTTAAAATGGCAAAAGGATATGTTATTGGGCACATGCTGGTTCACGATAATGAAGGTTATGAGAAATTTATACAACTTGCGGGCCCAGTAATTTCTGAATATGGTGGTAAAGTGCTTGTACGTAATCCTAACCCAGAAATTAAAGAAGGCAAAGATTCAGGTATTGCAATTGTTTTAGAATTTGAAAATATAGATAATGCAAGAAAATTTTATGAATCTGAAAAATATACCAAAGCAAGAGAAATTCGTAAACTGTCTGCTGAGACAGATTTAATTATAGTAGAAGGGATTTAGAGCACTCCTTAAAATTCCAAATCCTCTCTGATGTGTGAGGGAAGGTCTATTAATGGTTAGCCAATATTGTACCATGCTTGTACCAGAGTAGATTTTACAGGTATAAAAAAAGGCCTACATCTCTGTAAGCCTTTTAGAATATGGTGGGTCGTGAGCGACTTGAACGCTCGACCAGCGGATTAAAAGTTATTGAGCTTGTAGATGCTTATTTGCAAGTTCAAGCTCAAATAAAGTTAACTCTAGATCCATTTCAGAATTTGATAAAGTATCTTTAGTTATTTTTAAATCGCTCTCAAGTTCTAGAAGTTTAGAATTATTTTCCTTTAAGGCTGATTCGCTTAGATTATAGCTTTCCTGACTTGATCTTAATTCGTCTTCAAGTACCTGTACTTTGCTAGATAAAAGAATAAGTTTTTGCTTTGTTGTATTTAGTTCACTTAGCGAAGTTATAAGTTGAGTATCAAGCTCATCAAGCTGCAACTGAAGATTTAAGAGGTTGGATTTATATTGTTTAACCTCAGCACTATTGTCGATAGTAATAATTACAGGCTCTGTAGGTTTCGGGTTAAATTGTGAATAGGAGAAACCAATAAAAAATATTAGAATTGATGAGAGTAAATAAAAGGCTTTTTTTTGGTTCATTTATTCTTTCTTTCTACTTCATTTAGTTTGATTACAGAGTTATTTTAATTAAGATTTATTGTCAGTTATTTATCCATTTAGCAGCATCTTTAGCATAGTAGGTCAATATAGCGTCTGCACCTGCTCTTTTGAAGCAAAGTAGTGTTTCAAGCACAGTTGATTTTTCATCAATCCATTTATTTTGACTGGCAGCTTTTAGCATTGCATACTCTCCACTTACATGATAAGCGAAAGTTGGAACGCCAAAAGTTTGTTTTACATTGGATATAATATCAAGGTAGGGCAGTCCAGGTTTAATCATAACCATGTCAGCACCCTCTGCAATATCAAGTTCAACTTCACGTAGTGCCTCGTTCGAATTTCCAGGATCCATTTGATAAGTTTTTTTATCAGCCTTACCAAGGTTTCCTGAAGAGCCAACAGCATCTCGAAAGGGACCATAAAATGAAGAGGCGTACTTGGCAGAGTATGCAAGGATATTTGTGTGAATAAAACCGTGTTCCTCTAGTGCTTGTCGAATAGCGCCAATTCTTCCATCCATCATGTCAGATGGAGCAACAATGTCAGCGCCTGCTTGAGCGTGTGATATTGCTTGCTTGATAAGAATTTCAACCGTTTCATCGTTCATTACATAACCGTCATTATCTATAAGTCCGTCCTGACCATGGCTGGTGAACGGGTCAAGTGCAACATCGGTAATAACTGCTAACTCTGGAAAGCTTCTTTTGAGCTCTCTGACAGCTCTCTGAACAAGGCCATCTGAATTATAAGATTCTTCTGCTTCAAGTGATTTTTTTTCAGAAGAAATAACAGGAAATAAGGCGATTGCCGGAATTTTTAAATTGACAATTTCTTTGGCTTCGATAAGTAATTGATCGATACTTAACCTTTCAATTCCTGGCATTGAGTCAATCTTTTCCTTTTTGTTTTTACCTTCTACAATAAATAGAGGATAGATAAGATCGCTAGCACTTAGAGAGTTTTCACGAACGAGTGAACGATTAAATTCGTGTTTCCTCATTCTTCTTGGTCTATGAGTTAAAATGGACATTTCTACTTTTAAAGTAACATTAACTAAATTATACAATAATGAAGCAATCATCCGAAACACTTACCAGTCTATCAAGTATTGATGAGTCATTTGTCAAGCCTTTTCCTAATTCAACTAAAGTATTCACAAAGGGTTCCCGTGATGACATAATGGTTCCAATGAGGCAAATTAAACTTACCGATACGATCGGTGATTTAGCTGAAAAAAATGACCCAATTCACGTCTACGATACCTCAGGTCCGTACACAGATCCTACCAAATCAATTAGCTATAGAAAGGGTATTGACTCTCTTCGTACTAACTGGATAGAAGAGCGCGGCGATACAGAAGTACTAGATGGTGTGAGTTCAATTTTTTCTAATGAACGACGTCATAATAAGGAGCTTGACGAATTAAGATTTGAGCATCTTAGAGCTCCAAGAAGGGCTAAAAAAGGAAAAAATGTTACCCAAATGCATTATGCAAGAAAAGGCATTATTACCCCTGAAATGGAATTTATTGCTATTAGAGAGAACTGCCTTTGGCAAGAATATCAAGATCAAATTGGACAGCACGAAGGTGAAAATTTTGGTGCTTCAACACCAAAGTTAATAACACCTGAATTTGTAAGAGATGAAGTTGCTCGGGGTCGTGCTATTATCCCTAATAATATCAACCATCCTGAGACAGAACCGATGATTGTTGGCCGAAACTTTTTAGTTAAGATTAATGGTAATATTGGTAATTCAGCACTTGGTTCATCGATTGATGAAGAGGTTGGAAAGATGGTTTGGGGTGTTCGCTGGGGGGCTGACACAATCATGGACCTCTCAACGGGGAAAAACATTCATGAAACGCGTGAATGGATTATTCGTAATTCGCCTGTACCAGTAGGAACTGTCCCTATCTATCAGGCACTTGAAAAGGTTAAGGGTGTCGCAGAAGATTTGACTTGGGAAGTGTTTAGAGATACGTTAATTGAGCAAGCTGAACAAGGAGTTGACTACTTTACAATACACGCTGGCGTTAGACTTAAGTATGTTCCTTTGACTATAGAAAGAGTTACAGGAATCGTTTCTCGTGGCGGCTCAATTATGGCTAAATGGTGCCTTGCTCATCACACTGAAAGCTTTATTTATACCCACTTTGAAGATATTTGTGAAATCATGAAGGCATATGACGTAACTTTTTCATTAGGAGATGGTCTAAGACCAGGTTGTATAGCGGATGCTAATGATGCCGCCCAGTTTGGTGAGTTAGAAACACTGGGTGAGCTAACAAAAATTGCGTGGAAACATGATGTTCAAACTTTCATTGAGGGTCCCGGACATGTACCAATGCATATGATTAAAGATAACATGGAAAAGCAATTAGAGGAGTGTGGAGAGGCACCTTTTTACACATTAGGTCCTCTAACAACTGATATAGCGCCAGGCTACGACCATATCACTTCAGCTATAGGAGCAGCTCAGATAGGCTGGTATGGCTGCGCGATGCTTTGTTATGTAACTCCTAAAGAGCACTTAGGCCTACCTAATCAAGATGATGTTAAGACAGGAATTATTACCTATAAAATTGCAGCGCATGCTGCCGATTTAGCAAAAGGACACCCTGGAGCTCAGGTACGCGACAACGCTCTTTCTAAGGCACGATTTGAGTTTAGGTGGGAGGATCAGTTTAATCTGGCATTAGACCCTGATACTGCTAGAAGTTTTCATGATGAAACGTTGCCAAAGCAGGCTGCTAAAACTGCACATTTTTGTTCTATGTGTGGACCCAAGTTCTGCTCAATGAAAATCTCTCAAGATATTAAAGGCTTGGGTAGTGCGGAAATTAAAAAAATTCAAGAGATTCAAATTGAGATGGATAAAAAATCTAAGGAGTTCTTAAATAACGATAGTGAAATCTATTTGAAGGAAGGCGCTTAAAGGTTTTATTTATTGTTTTTACGATTTAATATGGAGCTTTATTAATTTCATCGTTCTGTTTACTGCGCCGCGATGGCTTTCGAAGCATGCTTTTGCGTTGACTCCTAGTTTCTCTCTTTTTTCGTTATCTGAAAGTAGATCAGAAATGGCCTGCATTAGTTCATCTGCGTTATTAACCTGAAGCGCTGAGTTACTTTCAATAAGTATCTTAGAAACCTCTTCAAAGTTAAAAACACTTGGCCCATAAATGATTGGTTTTGATGAAGCTGCTGCTTCAAGCATATTTTGACCTCCAGTATTTGAAAGGCTTCCTCCAATAAATGCAATATCACAGATGCTGTAATAAGACATCATTTCACCCATACTGTCACCTATTAAGAACTCGGTCATATCATCGCACTTAAGTTCATCAGATCTTCTTTTTACATTGAGTTTATTTTCATTAACTAGATTAAAGACCTCGTCAAACCTTTCAGGGTGTCTTGGAATAATTAACATAATGGCTTGAAGCTTAAGTTTAAGCCTGAGGTAGCTTTGAATAATTTGCTTTTCTTCCCCATCTCGAGTGCTTGCAAAAACGACAACCTTCCTCTCTCCGACTATATTTTGTAAAGACTTTGTGATCTCAGGACTGGATGATTCATTGCTATCAAACTTTAGATTACCAGTTGTAATAACTTTGTCTTGTTGAGCTCCAAGTAATAAGAAGCGTTCACTTGATTGGTCATTTTGAGTTGCTATTAAGGTTAATTTATTGATTGTTTTACGAATAAGATTTGATGAAAATTTTTGATATTTTTTGAAAGAACGCTCAGAAAGACGGGCATTTACAAGTACTACAGGTATCCTTTTTTTATTGAGCTTATGAGCGAGGTTAGGCCAAATCTCTGTTTCTAGCAAAATACAAGCAAGGGGATTAATTTTTTTGATAAAAGACTCCAAAATTAATGGCTCATCAAAAGGGAAGAAGTGGTGTGTTACTCTTTCCTGGTAATGCCTCTTTACTGCTTCTGCACCAGTAATAGTGGTTGTAGTAATTACCAATTTGTGATCAAGGAAATCTTTAAAAAGTTGATCAATTAAAGGCTTAGCTGCATTGAATTCACCTACCGAAACGCAATGAATCCAGATCACTTTACCTGTGGTTTTAGTAACAAAGCCTAGTTGATTTTTTAGTTTAGTTTTCCAGAGAGGTTTTTTTCGCTCTTTCGTTATTATTTTAAGAACTGCAATTTCGATGCTTACATAGAGTAGTAGTGTGTAAATAAATCGGTTCATCTAATGCCTTTAAGGACCCATCTTTTTGTTATTGATAGTTATTTTTAATTGTTTTAGTTTGCATTACTTGTGCAGGGTGCTGAGTAAGGAAAAAAGGTATAATAATTGCCTAGTATTATAGCTTTATCATTAAACTTTTATGACATCTATTTTGTTTTACATTAGAGAGTCATTTGGGTCTTAGGTGGTTACTTAATATTGTTATTAAATGATATGAATTATCGACTATTGAAATTATGAAATTTGTAGACTCGGCAAGTGTTGTGGTAGAAGCTGGAAAGGGCGGTGCAGGATGTTTAAGCTTTCGTCGTGAAAAATATATTCCAGAAGGTGGACCAGACGGTGGTGACGGTGGTGATGGCGGTAGTGTTTTTTTTCGTGGTCAGGAAGGCCTCAATACTTTAAGTGAATTTCGTTATAACCGTTTATATAGAGCTAAAAATGGACAGCCAGGAATGGGAAAAGATCGGAGGGGAAAGTCTTCTGATGACCTCTTTGTAGAGGTCCCACTTGGCACTAAGATCGTTGACCTAGCAACAGATGAGGTGATTGGTGAAATCACTGCTCATAAACAAAATCTTTTGGTCGCAAAGGGTGGATTTCATGGTCTAGGTAACGCAAGATTTAAATCTTCTATCAACCGTGCCCCTAGGCAAACTTCTCCCGGAACCCCTGGTGAGGTTAGAGAGGTTGCCTTAGAGCTAAATGTAATGGCTGATGTAGGACTTTTGGGGATGCCTAATGCAGGAAAATCTAGCCTTATTAGGCAGATCTCTGGGGCAAGACCAAAGGTAGCCGACTACCCATTTACCACTCTTCATCCAAACTTAGGAGTTGTAAAGGCAGGAAATAACCACTTTGTTATGGCTGATATTCCTGGATTATTAGAAAAAGCCAGTGAAGGTGTTGGTCTAGGTTTCGAGTTTCTGAAGCACCTTTCAAGAGCAAGAGTGCTTCTTCATGTTGTTGATATTTTGCCTGCCGATGGATCAGACCCTGCAAGTAACTATTTAACCATTGAGTCCGAGCTAAGAAAGTTTAATGATGAACTTTTTCAAAAACCTCGTATAGTTGCAATTAATAAGATTGATCTCATTGAAGAGAATAATAGAGATAAAGTAATAAAACAATTTCTCAAAAAAGTTAAATACAAAGGCAACTCGTTTAACATATCAGCATTAAATGGTATGGGGTGTAAACCCCTAGTTTTTGGTTTATATGAATTAATTGAGCAAGAAGACAATGAAGAATAAATGTTGGGTTGTAAAGATTGGTTCCGCGTTATTAACTAATAATGGCAAAGGAATTGATAAGGATTTGATCTCTAGATGGGTTCAGCAGATTGTTCATATTCAGTCTCAAAATGTTGATATTGTTATAGTCTCTAGTGGATCTATTGTAGAGGGTATGAAACGTCTTGGCTGGAAGGATAAGCCAAGTGACATTCATAAACTACAGGCAGCCGCAGCAGTTGGACAAATGGGATTGATTCAGGCTTATGAATATCTATTTGCAAAGCATAACGTTCATACCGCTCAAATTCTTTTGACTCAAGACAATTTAACAAATACCCAACGCTTTGAAAATATTTCTGCAACCTTAAACAATTTATTAGAGTTAGGAACTATCCCAGTTATAAATGAGAATGATACAGTCGCAACAGAAGAGATTAAGTTTGGTGATAATGACACCCTGGCAGCGCTTGTTGCAAATCTCCTTGGGGCTGAAAAACTAATAATTTTGACAGATCAAAAGGGCGTTTTTGATGATGATCCGCGCAACAACGCCGCGGCAAATTTGATTGATACAATTCACTTTGATGATGAAAAATTAGAGCGAGTTGCAGGTAAAACGGCTGGCTCTTTAGGTTCTGGTGGTATGTATTCCAAGGTCATGGCTGCGAAGCAAGCTGCAAAATCAAAAACCTCTACAAGTATTGCTTGGGGAAGAGAAGATAATGTTTTGTTGAGGATTTATCAGGGTGAACATATAGGAACTATAATTCATTGTTAGCTTATATTGGTTTAGGGTCTAACTTAGAGGATCCGAGGCGACAAATAGAAAGGGCGCTAGATTCTATTCGTGAAGCTGATAAAACAAAACTGACTTCAGTGTCTAGTTTTTATGAGTCTAAACCACTTCTGGATATGCCTGGACCAAAATATCTCAATGCAGTGTGTAAAATTAAAACTGATTTAAGTGCACTTGATTTGCTAGATGTTTGCCAACAAATAGAAAGTGACCAGCATAGGGTTAGAGAAGTAAAATGGGGTTCAAGAACAATTGATTTGGATATATTACTTTATGGCGATCAGGTTTTGTCAACTCAAAGGTTGACTATACCTCACCCAGAAATGATCAATCGATCTTTTGTATTAGTACCCTTGTTTGAAATTGAGGCAGGATTAAAGGTACCTTTATTAGGTTCACTAAAGGGGCTTTTAGATAGAATTGATTTAAAAGATGTTAAGAAACTATGAAACATTCAGAACTAAGTTTATTTAAAGAGAGTGGCGAAAAGATTACCTGCCTGACTGCTTATGATGCATCAATTGCGGGATTAATTGATAGTGCTGGAGTTGATGTTGTATTAATAGGCGATTCGCTTGGAATGGTAATACAAGGTGGTTCAAATACTCGCTCAGTTACAATGAAAGACATGCTATATCACACCTCAATTGTGTCAAAGGCTTGTCAAAGCGCTTTAGTTATCGCTGATATGCCTTTTGAGAGCTATGAAAATACTGAGCTCGCTTTAACGAACGCTAAGCAATTGGTAAGTGTGGGTGCAGATATGGTTAAAATTGAAGGCGGACGAGAGCATGAGGAGATTTTTCGAGTTTTAGCTTCTAATGATATTAATGTTTGTGGTCATTTAGGTTTACAACCTCAATTGGTTATTGATTCTAGTGACTATAAAATTCAAGGTAGAGATAAAGATTCGGCTGAGTCAATTATGAGTGACGCAATATTGCTTGATTCTCTTGGAATAAGTGTTCTTGTATTAGAATGCGTTCCAAGTGATTTGGCTAGAAAAGTGAGCTCTAAGATTGGAATTCCTACAATTGGAATTGGAGCAGGAAATGGCTGTGATGGTCAGGTTCTGGTTAGCTATGATATGCTCGGAATTACCTCAGGAAGGCAACCACGATTTGTTCGAAATTTTATGAGTTCTGAGGACTCGATCGCTTTAGCAGTGAGTGCCTTTGTCAGGGAGGTCAAGGCGGGAACTTTTCCTTCAGAAAATGAGAGTTATTGATGCAAATATTTGAACATGTTGCCTCCCTTCAGAAATTTCTAGATAGTTGCCGTAAAGATAGTCAAAAAATTACCCTTGTGCCTACAATGGGTGGTCTTCATGATGGACATATGCGCTTGATTAATAGAGCACAAGAGTTGTCTAATGTGGTGGTTGTAAGTATCTATGTTAACCCTACTCAGTTTTCAGCAAGTGAAGACTTTGAAACCTATCCTAAAACTCTTGCACAGGACAAGGAATTTATAAAGTCAATAAAAATAGATGCCCTCTTTATTCCTTTGAATTCTGAAATTTATCCTGAAGGAATGTCAAGCGATTATGACGTTGGTAAGTTGGGTCAAATACTGTGTGGTATTTCAAGGCCATCTCATTTTAATGGAGTTGCCCAAGTTGTAAATCGACTACTTGATATTGTTAAGCCAAATTACTCAGTTTTTGGGCAAAAAGATTACCAGCAGCTTCTAATCATTAAATCTTTAGTAAAAAGCAAAGATTTGGACACAATTGTGGAATCAGTTCCCACTATTAGAGAAGATGATGGATTGGCGATGAGCACTAGAAACAAATATTTGAGTAAAGATGAACGGGCTAATGCATCACTTTTCTACCGTCAACTTGTTAAAGCAAAAAATGCAATAATGTCAGGTGCAGCTATTATAGATACAAGGAAACAAGCACTTTCTGAGTTAAATGATCTGTTTGAAGTAGAGTATGTTGAAGTACTAGATGCAAATAACCTTACAGAAATCACGACTACCACTGAAGAAATTATTATAATATCTTCAGTAAAGTTAGGAGAAACTCGACTAATCGATAATATTTTATTTAGGAGTTCAAATGTTTAGTATTACAGAAGAAGCTGAAATTTATGTTGCTGATCTCTTTGAGCAGCAGGATGAGAAAGACCTAGGCTTAAAGGTCGACGTTGAAAAAGCTGGAACACCGGTTGCAACTGTGACATTTAATTTTTGTATCAAGAGTGACCTTCCTGATAGCTATAATGAATTTCCATTTGTTGGTTTTAGCTCCTTCATTGATGAAAGCAATAATGAATACTTAAGGGATTCTCATGTAGCACTAAAAATTGATGGTACTAATAAAAAATTAACCATCACTGCACCTAATGCTAAAGGTGAAGCGCCTAAAGATGATGCGCCACTTGAAGAGAAAATTTTATTTACTATCGTTACCGAGGTTAACCCTAGCTTGGCTTCTCATGGCGGCTTTGTTGATCTAGTAGAGATTACTCCAAAAAATGAAGTAGTTCTAAATTTTGGAGGTGGTTGTCAAGGTTGTAGCTCTGTAAATCTGACACTAAAAGATGGTGTAGAGAAGCAACTTAAAGACCTCTACCCTGAAATAGTTGCCATACTAGACGCTACTGATCACTCTAATAAAGAGAACGCATACATGTAATTTTAAAGATTCCGCTCGGTTCTTTAAAATAAATTACAACAAAACTCTTGAAGTTCGGTAAATAAAGTAAGGGACTTGAATGGAAAAATTAACTGTTTATTCCCATACCGATTGTCTTTCCAAAGATAATGGTCTCAATCACCCTGAAAGGAAAGAGCGCTTAGAAACTATTCTTTCATCTATAAAAGAAATTGACGAACCTTTAATAGAAATCAAAGAGGCTCCTTTGGCTGATTTTGATGACATTAATCTTGTTCATCCTCAGTACTTTCTAGATGATTTATTTTCAATGATTCCGGATTTAGGGCTTGTTGGTGTTGAAAAGGAGCCTTACGCTGATACACTACTATGTGTCAACAGCAAAGATGCAATATTAAGGGCTTGTGGGGCTGGTATTGCGGCAGCAAATGATCTAATTGATGGAACTAATAAAAGGCTTTTTTGTGCAGTTCGTCCTCCAGGCCATCACGCTGAAACGACCAGAGCAAACGGCTTTTGTTTTGTTAATAATGTGGCGGTTACAGCTAGATATTTGCAAAATCGATTTAACCTTAAAAAAGTAGCTATTATTGACTTTGATGTTCATCACGGTAACGGCACTCAAGAAATTTTTTATTCCGATGACAGCGTCTTCTATGGCTCAATCCATGAGCACCCCTTGTTTCCAGGAACGGGCTTAGAGAATGAAACAGGAGTTGGAAATATATTTAATGCACCGATTTCTGCTGGGACAAATTCTGAGGATTTTTTGGAAATATTCAGTAACAAGATATTAAAAAATGTTGATAAATTTAAACCCGAAATAATCCTTATTTCTGCTGGATTTGATGCCCATAAAAGGGATCCTTTGGCAAGCATTAATTTAGAATCTGAGGACTACTATTCATTAACAAAAAGTATAGTAGAAATTGCAAACCGGCATTGTAATGGTAGAGTAATCTCTTTCCTTGAAGGTGGTTATGACTTGTTGGCCCTTTCTGAGTGCATCAAGGCACATCTCAAAGGGTTAAGTGAATAATACATATGAATGAATTTGAATTAATCCAAGGTCACTTTAATTGGCCAATAAAGGACCCAAGTATTGTAATTGGCATCGGCGATGATGCAGCCTTATTTAGCCTTAAGGATGGACAACAATTGGTAACTACCACGGATACCCTTTCTGAAGGTGTTCATTTCTTTAAAGATACCTTACCAAGTGATATTGCTTATAAATCTTTAGCTGTTAACCTAAGTGATATTGCAGCGATGGGCGCATCGGCGAAGTATTTCACACTCGCACTTACCTTACCCAAAATTGATCATGACTGGATAGAAGAATTTTCAAAATCGCTTAAGCGTTTATCTGATTACCATAAGGTCAGTTTGATTGGTGGTGATACGACAAAGGGTCCTCTAAATATTACAATTACAATGATGGGTGTGGTTGAAACCTCAAGAGCATTACTCAGGTCAGGTGCAGGCACTGGGGATGGGGTCTACGTCTCAGGTACTATCGGCGATGCAGCGTTATGCTTAAAGAAGCTCAGAGATGGCCTAGTACCGAGTAAAGAAGAGCTACTTAAACTTAACCGACCAACCCCTAGACTGGAGCTCGGTATGGGACTTAAAGGTGTTGCGAGTTCCTGCATTGATATTTCTGATGGGCTCGAGCAGGACCTTTCTCATATCCTTATGGCTTCAAATGTTGGAGCAGTTATCGACGTTAAAAAGTTACCGTTAAGTGAATCGGTCTTGGGTTATATTAAAAATAACGAGGACTGGTCAATACCACTGTGCGGAGGTGATGATTATGAGTTATGTTTTACCGTTCCTGAGTGTAATAAGAAATCATTAAAAATACTGTCACAGTCTTGTAATATGAATATTACCAAGATCGGCGATATCAATGACTCTAAGGAACTAAAAATTGAGGGCTATGATGGGACAAGGAACTCATACCAGCACTTCTAAAGGCTAGTTTTTAGATTTCTTTTTTCTCAGAAACTGTTTTACAGTCGATACACTGATCAGCAGTTGGGCGCGCTTCCAAGCGATTAAGTGCAATCTCGATACCACAGGTATTGCAGTAACCGTACTCACCAATATCAATTATGTGGAGTGTTTTATCAATCTTATTGATAAGCTTTCTTTCACGGTCTCTAGTTCTAAGTTCAAGTGCAAACTCTTCCTCAATAGTTGCTCTGTCATTAATATCGGCAACGGGAGAGGAGTCTTCTTGGATATGAGTGATGGTGTTTTCTGCTTCAAAAACTAACTGATCACGCCAAACATTGAGCTTATGAATAAAGTGTTTGAGTTGGCCATCAGACATAAAGTCTTCACCCTTTTTAACAATGTAGGAAGGAATTTCATTAAAGTTAGGCTCAGTAGTCATTGAAGTTAGTTTATAAAAAAATGTAGTTTTTACCAAAGATTGCCTAAAATAGCAAATTATTTATTAAACTTTTCGATTTTTTTTATTAATTATGTCACTTCAAGCATTAATATTTGATGTAGACGGCACTCTTGCCAATACTGAGCACGATGGACACCTAAAAGCCTTTAATGAAGCTTTTGAGATCTTTGGTCTTGATTGGTACTGGGATATCAATCTCTATGGTGATCTTTTGTCTGTTAGCGGGGGTAAGGAAAGGCTGGTTCACTATATTAGTGAATACTCTCCAAGCATCGATCGCTCTCTGGAAGTTCAAGATATTGCTGAGATTCACAACAAAAAAACAGAAATCTTTATTAGTAGGATTGCGAATGGTCAAATAACCTTACGGATTGGTGTTGAGAGGCTTATCAAGGAGGCTTTAGAGAGCAATTTAAGGCTAGCAATAGCTACAACTACCTCACTTAAAAATGTTGAAGCATTGATGGAATCAACTCTCGGTAAGTCTGCACTAGAATATTTCGAGGTTGTAGCTACTGGAGATATTGTTAATAAAAAAAAGCCGGCGCCTGATATTTATCAATATGCTCTAGATCAGTTGCATTTAAGTTGTGATGATTGTGTCGCTTTTGAAGACTCTCAGATTGGTTTTCACGCAGCAATTAGCGCAGGACTTAAAACAGTAGTGACGCTTAGCGAGTATACTAAGACTAATAATTTTGAGGGGGCCTTGGTTGTTCTTGATCATCTTGGAGAAGAGGACAAACCCTTTCAAATAATTAATGGAATGCCGAGCGATTATTCAATGGCCAGCGTGGATTATATCAAGGAGCTCTATGAACGAAATCGTTAACTTAGCAGACAACAGCGCTGTGTACGATGTTGCCCAGGTGTCACCACTATCGATTGCAGTTCAGTTAAGCAAACGAGTTGCTAATCAGGTCTATTTAAAGCGTGAGGATGATCAGATTATCCACTCGTTTAAGCTTAGGGGTGCTTACCAAAAAATAAGCTCGCTTAGCGATGCTAAGAAAAGCAAAGGGGTGATTGCATCTTCTGCTGGAAATCATGCACAGGGGGTAGCTCTTGCTGCTAACAGGTTAAAAATAAAAGCGCTTATCATAATGCCAACCAGTACACCGAAGATTAAAGTACAGGCGGTTCAGCAGTTGGGCGCTGAGGTAATTCTGCATGGTGATGTTTACGATGATGCCTTTGACCACGCTAAAAAGCTTGAATCTGAAAAAGGTTTAACATTTATTAGCCCCTATGATGACTTCGATGTTATCGCAGGGCAGGCTACCGTTGCAAAAGAAATTCTATCTCAGCTTAAGGAGGTTGATTTGGTGTTCATACCGGTTGGTGGTGGTGGCCTGATCTCTGGAATGGCAAGCTATATTAAGCACTACTCTCCTCACGTCAAGGTTATAGGCGTTGAGCCATTGGAAACGCCAACACTATTTAGGTCGCTTGAAGCAAACGAGCGAGTGATACTGGATGATGTTGGTAGATTTGCAGATGGCGTTGCCGTTAAGCAGATTGGTGAGTTACCGTTTGAGATTGCAAAGGATGCCGTTGATGAAGTCGTTTTGGTGAGTAATGATGAGATGTGCGCAGCAATAAAGGATATTTATGAAGATATGCGATCGATCTCCGAGCCTGCCGGGGCACTTGCAACAGCAGGGGTTAAAAAATACATCATTGAGCACGACCTTAAAGATAAAAACATTGTCTCAGTGGTATCAGGTTCAAACGTCAACTTTGACAGACTTAGATATATTGCTGAAAGGGCTGACCTAGGAGAGCTTAACGAGGCCATCGTTGCAGTCACAATTCCAGAGGAGCCTGGCAGTTTTTTAAGGTTCTGTGAGCTACTAGATAATCACTCAGTGACTGAATTTAACTACCGATACTCGACAAAGAAAGACGCCCACATCTTTGTTGGCGTTCAGCTTTCAAATGGTGAATCTGAAAAGCAGACTCTCATTACTAAACTGAGCAAATCCTTTGAGGTTATTGATATGAGTGATAACTCGATGGCAAAGACTCATATCCGATATATGGTTGGCGGTCACGCTAACGCTGAGAACGAGGTGATCTATCGTTTTGAGTTTCCTGAAAGGCCTGGGGCACTTTTGAGTTTCCTGAAAAAAGTTAAAACGAAGTGGAACATTTCACTCTTTCATTACCGCAATCATGGGGCCGACTTTGGAAGGGTTTTGATTGGTCTTCAGGTTGACAATGTTAAGGAATTAGAGGCGCGCTTCGATGAGCTTGGATATTTTTACAAAAACGAAACCGACAATAAAGCCTATCAGTATTTCCTTTAATACACTTAGCTTAAATGAGGTTGACTCTATTTTTCTTTTAGAGAGTCAGAACTCAGAACATCCATGGTCTAAAAATCAGCTTTCTGAAAGCATTAAAAACCCAAATAATGTTGGTTATTCATTAAGTCTTGATGGACAAATAATTGGCTTTGTTATTGCTATGACTGCAGTTGACACAGCAGATATACTAAATATTGGTATTAATCCAAAATATCAAAAAAAAGGCCATGGTAAGTCTTTGTTTGTTTATCTAATCAAGGAGCTTAAGTATAGAGGTATCAAAGATATTCTATTAGAAGTAAGGAAAAGCAATATTCAAGCTATTAAATTCTATTTAAGGCTTGGATTTGAAAAGATTTCAGTGCGAAAAAATTACTATATGAAAAACTCAAATCAACTTTCTGAGAGAGATGACGGTATAATAATGCGTCTGGAAATATAAACAAAAAAAACCATAATGACTTATAAAAATATTACAGTGCCTAGCACTGGAGAACCAATCTCAATAAAAAATAACGCTCTAAATGTCCCCAATAAGCCAATCATTACCTACATAGAGGGTGACGGTATCGGTATTGATATTACGCCGGTAATGTTAGACGTAGTCAACGCTGCAGTTGAAAAAGCATATAACGGTGAGAAAGAAATCCAGTGGATGGAAATCTATGCAGGTGAAAAGGCTGACAGTATTTATGGAGAGTACTTGCCAGAGGAGACAGTTAATGCAATTAAGAGGTTTTCGGTTTCTATCAAGGGCCCATTAACGACTCCTGTAGGCGGTGGCATGAGGTCACTTAATGTTGCTATTAGACAGATTCTAGATCTCTATATTTGTCAACGTCCTGTTCAGTATTTTGATGGAACCCCTTCACCAGTTAAACATCCCGAGAAGGTTGATATGGTAATTTTCAGAGAGAATTCGGAAGACATCTATGCAGGTATTGAATTTCCAAAAGGTTCTAAGGAAGTTAAAAAGGTGATCGACTTTCTTCAGCAAGAAATGGGTGCTACTAAGATCCGATTTCCTGAGACTTCAGGGATCGGTATTAAACCAGTTTCAACAGAAGGAACGTCAAGACTTGTTAGAGCTGCTATACAGTATGCGATTGACAATGACAAGCCGTCTGTAACGATTGTTCATAAAGGTAACATTATGAAGTTTACTGAGGGGCTTTTTCGTGACACAGGCTACCAACTAGCTAAAGATGAATTTGGTGCTAAAGATATAGATGGTGGGCCATGGTGTAGCTTTAATAACCCTATTACTGGAAATGAAATTGTTGTTAAGGATTGCATCGCTGATGCTTTCTTACAGCAAATTCTTATTCGACCAGATGAGTATTCAGTTATCGCTACTCTAAATCTCAATGGTGACTATATTTCTGATGCTTTAGCAGCACAGGTCGGTGGTATTGGTATTGCGCCTGGCGCTAATCTATCTGATAGTGTTGGAGTATTTGAGGCAACTCATGGAACTGCACCTAGATATGCTGGTAAAGACATGGTTAATCCATCTTCTTTAATTCTTTCTGCTGAAATGATGCTTCGTCATATGGGCTGGACAGAGGCTGCTGATTTGATTCTTAATGCAATATCTAAAACAATCAAAAATAAGACCGTCACTTATGACCTTGAGAGACTTATTGATGATGCAACCTTGCTCTCATGTTCTGACTTTGGAAAAGCTCTTAAGGACTCTATAAAGTAAGAAAAGTAATTAAACGTCAAGTAACGATTATAAAAGCAAAGATTTGATTGACTCAAAATTCATAGCTCGTTATAATCTCACGCTATTCCCTGATAGCTCAGTTGGTAGAGCAACGGACTGTTAATCCGTTTGTCCCTGGTTCGAGCCCAGGTCAGGGAGCCAATT
>Ga0207991_1000985_pt1 | contig 18306 bp, 16 predicted proteins | sample ETN07SmetaG_FD_185786 | JGI IMG/M metagenome (GOLD analysis project Ga0207991, IMG submission 185786) | Marine microbial and viral communities from oxygen minimum zone, Eastern Pacific Ocean - ETNP2014F14-07SV275 (SPAdes) (version 2) | ecosystem: Environmental > Aquatic > Marine > Oceanic ... | reverse complement strand
GGAGCAGTTCAGACCAGCCTGATCTCTCTATTATCGAAACCGTCCCATTTTGCTGAAGTCCAACAGGAATCGTGGTGCCGAAGGTGGGAGTCGAACCCACACGACCGTTAAGGTCAAAGGTTTTTGAGACCTTCGCGTCTGCCATTCCGCCACTCCGGCTCAGGGGTGCCCGGCTATCAGCGCCAACCGTGCGGTTTGGCGTCCGATGCGGACTGCGGGCTCACTATGTTATCGGCGAATCGGCACAAATTCCCACCCCGGCCGTGGCTACTTCGTTCGTTGAATCGTCGAGATCATGCTAGCCTCCGGGCACTCGCACCAACCACAACAGCAGCCATTGACGGCAAGCATGCAAGAACAAGACGCAGCAAGCAACACTATGGAAAGAACGCTGGAACTGTCGCGACCACTGGCATTCCTGGACATCCAATCGACCGGTCTTGACCCCGACAGCGCCCGCATCGTGAAGTTGTCGGTATTGCGAATCGACCCCGACGGGACCGAGCACGTCAAATCGGTGACCGTGAATCCCGGGACTCCCATACCTCCCGGCGCGACGCAGGTCCACGGAATATCCGACCTCGACGTGATGGATAAGCCAGTGTTCCGCGCATACGCCCGTGCGCTCGCCGATCATCTTGAAGGCTGCGATCTGGCCGGTTTCGGCATCGAACGGTTTGGACTGCCGCTGCTACTTGCCGAATTCGAGCGGAACGATGTCGATTTCGTAGTTGAGGGCCGGGCAGTGATCGACGCTATGACAGTGTTTCACCGCCTGGAACCCCGCAACCTTATATCGGCCTACACCCGCTTCGTCGGTGGAAAACTCCCCGATACCAACGATGAAGCCCAGGGTGCCCGCAACATCTACGCGATTCTTCTCGGCGAGTTGCAGAGCTCATCGCAAGTCCCCACCGAACCCAACGAAATCGCAGCCTGGGCGAAAGGAATCGGTGAGAGCGCGATCGACCCCGACGGCAAGTTTATCTGGAGCGACGAGGGTGAAGCACTCGTGAACTTTGGTCGACACCGCGGCGAACGACTCGCCGAAGTGGTCACCAGCGACCCGAACTATCTCTACTGGATGGCCGGTTCCGATAGTTTCGGGCCCGAGGTCCGCAAGATCGCCGAAGGGGCCGGCAACGGTTACCTGCCGGAACGAGAACCCAAACCCGATCCGGAACCCGACTCAGAACCCGAAAACTAAAACGGTCGGTCGTCCCGCGGTTCGGAAAGTGCTGGTGGGCCTTTTTCAGCCCGCACGACCGGCCTGCCAGTAAGCGTGATCTCGACGCACGGCATGCCCCTGAAAATTCTCTTTGCAATGATGAACGGACCCCACCACGGGAGCCGCAGGGTACGATTTATCTTCACCGCACCGAGCAGCAGATTGAACCGGGTGCGGGGAAAGCCCGGTCGTAGCGCCCAGTTCTCGATGAACGCAATCAGCCGGGGAAGCTTTTCGTCAAGGTCTCTGATTACACGGGCCTCTGCCGGAATGTCGAACCAAGGCTCGAACTCGACCGTATGGACGGTCACTGCGGAGTTCCTGGACATGCTTGCGACCCAGTCGCGCTTACCCGGATAGCCGGAAAGAACGATCTTGTCGGAGCCGCTTGACCACACAAACGTGGTCTCGATCGTGCGGGGGGTGCCGTTTTTTCGGGTGAGCGTCGTACGAATGTAGAAGCTCTTAGCGAGAATATTCGCCAACTCTTCAGGCATATTCTCCGTGAATTCGGACCCGATGTTAGCTGTCCCCATCGAACACGGCGATGATGTCGGGGTTGATGTGAATCGCCCCGGGACCGTTCGTAATATTCAGAGTAGCGGTCCCTTCCTCAATCCGGTATGAAACCGATGCCGTATCGCCCTGCCTCACTATCCCGTCGTCATCGCCCGCACCGTTGATCGTGACGTCACCGTTGTGAGTGCTTCCGGTGACACTTACGTTGGAATTATCACCGAGCCGCACCGCGATATCGCCGTATGTGGTCGATATCGATGTCGAACCCTCGTCGATCACACCCTCGAACCAGACGTGAGCGTTCGTCGTGGCGATATTCACAGGTCCATCGACCGCCTGCACCGTCACCTCGGAATTCGTAGTGTTCAACTCGAAATCTCCTGACGAATTCGTGACCGTGATTTTCCCGTCGGAAGTCGAAAGCGTGGCCAATGTGACTGATACGCCATCGACAACGATCGGTCGGTTTGTCGTTTGGACTTTCAACTCGACTCCAGCAGGGATGCCGATCTCGATCACGGAATTAGCCGTGGCAGCGCCTCCCGTACTGGTGGTGGCTGAGATGATGAAGTGCGTAGCCGGGTTGCCGTAAAGCGTTTGCCGGTAAAAATCTACATACTCTTCGTTGTTCATCGTGACTGAATACTCAATCGAACCCGATGCAACGGAATGGACACGCACTTCGGCGTTTTCGCCAACGACTTCAATAAGCGCACCTTCACCCAACACAACCGAATCTGTGATTGTTTTCGTGTCGCCACCGGCAAGAACGCACACCGGTGCCAGTGCCGCAAATATGGCGAAGGACCACAACCAAATTGTCAGTATTCGCAGTTTGAACTTCATCGCCCTCTCCCGTAAGGGACTGTCGTCAGTGCGCAGATGTTACACGCTGTGTAAATATCGAGTTCGGGTTTGAGTTTGCGTCTGGCCCGCGGCACGTGACCGGGCCGGAGCGAACCGGATGGTGATTCCCGATTCTTCTTGCACTTCAGGCCAGATAGCGCCCTACCGATAGTAAACAGTTGCTCCCGCCGGCATCGATACCGGGCAACTCCCGCTCCCGTCGGCGATAGCCAGTTGCATGCCTTCGGCCTGAATCTCGATAAAGAACCAGCGACCGCTCCCGCTGTAGTAGTGGGTCGTCGTCAACAGGTCGGGGTCGAGCCACGTAGATTACCCCTTTTCGATGAAGCGACCATCGCACGACACAGTCGAAATGAACAGCGTGGTGGCACCCGCACCGCTTAGTCCAGTACGGTGCGAACTGCAGCCACGACCTTCTCGGGAGTCGGGTAGATCAGCGGTTCAAGTGCCGGCGAATAGGGCACGTTAACCTGTTCGGATGCCACGACCTGAATTGGTGCCTGCAGCGACCAGAAGCCTTCCTGGGCCACACTGGCGGCAATTTGCGAGGCGGCCGAGCACATCTTGTGGGCCGGGTCGACGACCACCAAACGACCCGTTCGTTCGACCGAATTAAGGATCGTCTCGATATCCAGCGGGACCAGCGTACGGGGGTCGATTACCTCCAGCGACACGCCCTCAGCTTCGAGGACTTTTGCGGCATCGAGCGCATGCTGGACACCTCCTGCAATGCCAACGACGGTCACATCGGAACCCGCCCGTACCGTGTTCGCTACTCCGAACGGCACCAGGAGTTCACCTCCTGGCAGGTCTTCGTTATCGGGCACCTCGGCACGAGAGCTAATCGCGATGCCGTCTTCAAAAAGCATGCACACGTCGTTGTCGCGAACCGCTGTTTTCATCAATCCTTTCGCGTCGTAAGCATTCGTTGGGCAGATGATTTTCAGCCCCGGTGTGTTCATGAATATCGGGTAGTTTCGGTCTGAGTGGTGGGCGGCAGCGCCGCGTGCGTAGAACATCCTGATTCTGAAGGTGACCGGTAGCTCGGCCTGCCCCCCGAACATGTAACGCATCTTCGAAGCCTGCGAAATCAACTGGTCCATACCGACCCACAGAAAGCTGGTTACAGTTTCGACGATCGGCCGCATTCCACACAACGACGCCCCAAGCGCAGCTCCGAAGAAACCGTTCTCGGAAAGGGGAGTGTCGATTACGCGGTCCTCGCCAAACCGGTCCACCAGGCCCGCGGTCGCGCCGTAGACCGACTGGCGTAGATCTTCGCCCATCGTGAACACGGTCTCGTCGCGTTCCATCTCTTCGACGGTGGCTTCAGCGATTGCCTGGATGTAGGTTTTCATTGCCATTGATTATTCGTTTCTGCCTGCTGATAATTCGTGGTTTGTGCGAATCCTTGCTAAACGGGCGTCGCCCACATGTCGTCATAGAGATCGCCGGGCTCGGGGAACGGACTGTTGCGGGCGAATTCAACGGCTTCGTCGATTTCGGATTTCACGGTGGCCTCAATTTCGTCGCATTCGGCATCGGTTGTGAAGCCATGGCTGATAATCGCGGCCCGGTGGATGTCGAGCGGGTCCCGCATCTTCGCCTCGTCGACTTCTTCCTGCGTGCGATATTGCGATTTAACGATGCGGTCGAGACCGAGCGAATGATCCTCGAACCGATATGTCATCGCCTCGATCAACGTGGGACCTTCGCCGGCCCTCGCACGGACCACAGCTTCGTTCGTGGCTTCCCACACTGCGATGGCGTCCTGCCCATCGACAAGCACCCCGGGCATGCCATATGCGCTGGCCCGGTCGCTCACGTGGTCGACCGACACCGAGTTCCTGTACGACGTGGTGATTGCGTATCCGTTGTTCTCACAAACGAAGATCACCGGGAGGTCCCAGAGCGCCGCCATGTTCATGGATTCATGGCAGGCACCCTGATTCGAGGCTCCATCGCCGAAGAAGACGACTGAAATGAAATCCTTCTTGCCCAGCTTGGATGCCAGGGCTGCGCCGGTCGCGATGGGGACAGACGACGCGACAATTCCCGATTCACCGAGGATGCCAATTGAGAAGTCGGCAAGGTGCATAGAACCGCCTTTGCCCTTGCAAAAACCATCGACCTTACCCAGGATTTCGGCCATGGCGCGCTTCACGTCGCCACCCTTGGCGATCGGGTGCCCGTGCGAACGGTGGTTTCCGGCGATCCTGTCGTCATCGCGAAGTGCCGCACAAACCCCTACCGCGACAGCTTCCTCGCCAATATAAGGGTGTGCGGGTCCAATCAATTCGCCGGACGAATGGATCTTGATCACCGCCTCTTCGAAGTACCGGATGCGGCACATTCGACGATACATTTCTTCAAGTTGTTGCCTATCCAATTCCATCGGGAACTCCACGTTATCGAAATTTTCGGGGCGAGACTTATGCAGACGAGCGAGGCACAGGTTCGGCCCGACGGGCTTTTGAACGGAAGGTTACAGCGATATTGTGGAACCCGCGCAGATCTTCAGACGTTTCGAGAGGACCGAGACCTGCTCCGAGCGTTCACACAGTCGGGTAACCCCGTAGACTCAGGCCCGCGAAAAGCACCAACCCCTTCCATTTCGCGCCGTAAACCGACATAGTTCCCCTCAGAAAATCCACAATACGAAACTGGCGAACACCTGATGGCAAGCGGCTCTGGATCGAACTACGGAATTGTCATATCGCAAAACGTGATGGTCCCGATGCGGGACGGTGTCCGGTTGGCCACAGATATCTACCGCCCGGCCGATACAAACGGCATCCCGTTGCCGGGTCAGTTCCCGGTCATTCTGGGCAGGACTTCGTACGATAAGTCGAATCCGGTCATCTGGATCAAACCGGTGGCGGAAGCCTTTGTGCCGAGGGGTTACGTGGTGTTGCTGCAGGACCTTCGGGGACGCGGTCTTTCCGAAGGTACAGGCGATTATTTTCACACGGCCAACCAGAAGGAAGGCCTGGATGGGTACGACACGATCGAGTGGGCCGCAGACCAGGCATGGAGCAACGGGAAAGTCGGCATGGTAGGCGCCTCGCATGGCGGGATCGTGCAGAACATGGCATCGCTGTACCGTCCACCCCACCTCGCGGCGTTGTGGGTCGACGTGGCCCCGACCAATGCCTTCAGGTGGGAGGTTCGACAGGGTGGGGCAATGGCCCTGCACATGTACGGAGCGCTCTATCTTCACGGCTACGATTCCCAGGAAATAGCCGACGACCCGGCGGCTATCGAGCGGATTGAGCGGGGAGCCGAACGGCTGAGCGAGGAAGTGTGGAAACAGCCGTTCAAGGAGGGTGAAACTCCGATTGCTGTAGTTCCGAACCTGGAAAAAGTCCTGATGCACTACTACAGGGATGGTGCCTACAACGAGTGGTGGCAGCAGGAGTCTCTCGACCATGCCCAGCACTTCGACCGCATGGCGGATATCCCGGCTGTCTACAGTTCAGGCTGGTACGATCCGTTTGCGGCAGACGCTTCGGAGCAGTTCGCCCATATGACGAAACAGAACACGACCCCGCAACGCCTGATCCTGGGACCGTGGAACCACGTCTCGATGCGCGGAAAAGGTGCCTCACACGTCGGCGAGGTCGAGTTTGGCGAATCGGCGTTCTGGGGCGACGTGATCCTGAATCGTGAACGGTTCAGATGGTTCGACCGCTGGCTCAAAGATATAGATACGGGAGTTGACGATGACGACCCGGTGCGGATTTTCGTGATGGGTGGTGGGACCGGGGCAACCGCTGATACGGGCCGCATTTTTCACGGTGGCGAATGGCGTACCGAGCGCGAGTGGCCGCTGAAGCGGGCAGTTGACACGACCTACTTTCTGCGTTCTGGTGGTGGCCTGGCACTCGCGGAACCTGATGCTGAAGATCCATCCACGACATGGCTACACAATCCCGAAAGTCCGGTGCCGTCGGTTAGCGGAAACGTGACTGGTTTCTACGAATGGGTGGTTCTGCCACCCGATATCGACGCCGCATATGTGCCCCAGCGGGCGCGGATGAAATCGCTGATCCCCGATGGTCCGCTGCACCAGCTTGAGCGGGATTCGACCGTCGGAGCAAGTATCCCGCCGGCGCTACTCGCCGATCGGCCAGATGTGAACGTGTTCGAGACGGAACCACTCGAGAGTGACATCGAGATGACCGGCCCGATCGCGGTCAACCTGTGGATCTCATCCGACGCCACAGACACCGATTTCACCGCAAAACTGCTCGATGTCTACCCGCCCACCGAGGGCTATCCAGATGGATTTCACTTGCCGCTGGCAGATTCGATCCTGCGGGCGAGATATCGAGAGGGTTTCGACGCAGAAATGCTCATGGAACCCGGTACGGTCTACGAGTTGCAGATCGAACTACCGCCGATATCGAACCTGTTCACGCGAGGACACCGGATCCGGGTCGATATTTCATCCAGCAATTTCCCGCGCTTCGATGTGAACCCGAACACGGGCGAGCCGATCGGCAGGCACACCGGAAGCCAGGTCGCCCGGAACACCGTATTTACTGATGCCAACCGTCCGTCACACATCGTGCTGCCGATTGTGTCGTCTACTTAGAAGACCACCACTTACTTTTCACCAGATCTAAGAAACGAGGTTGATCATGGCAAAGTTAACTGCTGCGGAAATTGCGGATTTGATGCCACAGGTTCCAGGCTGGTCGGAGATCAGCGAAGATGGGATGAGTCGGCTGAACAGGGAGTTTCAGTTCGACGATTTCAAGACGGCCCTCAGCTTCACGAACCGGATCGGAGATCTGGCCGAAGAGGCCGACCACCACCCGCGGCTTGTGACCGAATGGGGGAGAGTGACTGTCACATGGTGGAGTCACCACGAGGGCGGCATGGTGGTATCCGATATCGAGATGGCGAAGAAAGTCGACGCACTTTAGCGTCAGGACTGGGATTTTTTGCCCATCTTCACACGGCGACGAGTCTTATCGGCCCCCCCTGTATTTAGACAGGTGACAGGGTTGTTAGTCGCGGCAACCATGATCGTCGCTGCGGCTTGCTCGGTTGAGGGTGAGGTGCAAACGGCAGATGTGCCAGCAGAAACCACATCAGCCCCCTTGGCACTGATTTGGATACTGGCCCTCGGTGATTCGTAGACCGTTGGTGAACGGGTAGGAAAGCTCGAAAACTGGCCGGCCCAACTCGTGCGGAAACTGCGAATTCAGGGCCGGGCGGCCGCCAAACCGAAAGTGATCGCTGCCACCGGCTGGGACACTTTCGATCTCACAGCCGCGATCGTGGCCGCCGACCTGGAGGGTCCGTTCGATGTAGTGACACTGCTGATTGGCGTGAACAACCAGTTTCGGGGTGGAGCATTAACGGAGTTTGAAGCTGGATTGGCTTCGCTGACCGACACGGCAATCGGGTTCGCGGATGGCGATGCCGGTCGGGTGCTGCTCATCTCGATTCCCGACTGGGGGTGACCCCGTTCGCCGCAGCCGCGCCGCGCGCCGAGATTGCCGGGGAGATCGACATGTTCAACAACGCAGTCCGCGACCGGGCCGATAAAGCCGGTACAGGTTTCATCGATATCATTGCAATTTCACGACGCGCCGCCGACGAGCCGGAACTGGTTGCGTCCGACGGGCTCCACCCATCCGGGCGGATGTACTCCGAATGGGTCGAACTCATCTACCCGAAGGTAATCAGAGTGGTTGATGCAACCGACTATAGTGTCTAAGACCTGGCCTCTGCGTTCGACAGTTTTTCGATCGCCTGAATCAGTGCCTGGTGGCCCTGGTTGATGGCTTCAGGGCTTTCGGCCTGAACGGCATGGTAAAGCTGCGCGATCAGCGATGTCGTTGGAATGGATGTACCGGTATCGTCCGCAAGTTGACCGGCGAGTCGCAGATCTTTCTGCATGTGCTTCACCATGAAGCCCGGTGAAAAATCACCCTTGAGAATTTTTGGTCCAAGCGTTTCCAGTGCCCACGACCGCCCGGCACCGTTTTTTACAGCGTCATAGAAGGTCTGCATGTCCAGGCCTGACTTTTTTGCCAGAACAAACGCCTCAGACAGCCCTGCAAGTGTCGCGACGCCGATCAACTGATTCGCAATTTTTGTGGTGTGTCCGGCCCCGACCGGTCCCATGTGTGTGATATCGCCGCCAAGTACGCTCAAAACGGGCAGAGTTCGCTCGAACGCCTCAGCATCACCACCAACCAGGATCGACATTGAGCCCGCCTCGGCACCTGCAACACCCCCTGTGACCGGAGCGTCGACAAAGTCGGCACCTTTCTCAGCGAGCAGTTCGGCCATCCTTTTTCCGGTTTCAGGCAAAATCGTGCTCATCTCGATCACTACCGACTCGGCCCGAATGCCCTCGATGATCCCGCCGTTTCCGGCGATGGCGGCCTCAACGTGCGGCGAATCGGGAACCATGGTGATGATGATGTCGGACTGCGCTGCTACCTCGGCCCCTGTGGACGCCGGAGAGGCCCCGAACCCCTGGGCCTCCTCGATGGCCCCTGCATCGAGGTCGAACACGGTTACGGTGTAACCCGCTTCCACCAGGTTTTTCGCCATCGGCAACCCCATCATGCCGAGCCCAACAAATCCGATTCGTTCATTGCTCATGTTTTTTATTTCCTTATGTTCCTAACCGATGGTGACAGCTTCTCAACCAGATGCGTCTGAGGCAGGCTCTCGGTCAATTTACAGGTAAGCAAGATGGCGGTGGGGCGATTATCAGGAAAAAGTGCTGCTGCGTAATTCTCGGTTCTGTCACGCAGGAACAGAATGGCCATCTGTCACGATATTGAGTGCCGCCCTCAACGCAGTACCAGCATCGCACGAAGATGACCCGCATCTGACCTAACGAGGCAAAAAATGATCACTCTCTTCAAGTCCGAATTTGACAACACTATTTCGCGCCTTCGTTCCGCTGCCAGCACAGGCAGTCTGAAGGCGGTAGTTAGCGAGCTGACCACAATATGTAAGGAAATCACGGCAGAAGGGTGCTCGAAGCTGGCGCGGATGATGTCGGGATTGAGCGTCGAGACTGCCCGGGTATCTGTTCGTAACGACGACTAACTATCCAGAACCGGCGGTGTAATCCCCGAAACGCGCTGTTGGGGCAACCTCCCCTATACTGCGGTCGCCATGAACCACCGCAAGATATTGTCGAACTCGATCACGGTGATCATCATCTTGATGACAGTTGCCTTGCTGGCGGGCTGCGGTTCGAGTGACTCCGCGGCCGTAAACAGCACAGTCGAATCCGAAGAAGATCCGATCCTGAAGCTCCAGCCGGACGGTCTGTTCACCCTCGACAACGTTGTTGCGGCGGGCTGGAAAAAGTCCAAGGAACTCTCTTCAGAAACCCTGCCCGATGCGACTGGCGTCTGGTACGGCTTCTATGACCAGCGAGATGTGGAAATCTGGATATACCCATCGCACGAGATCGCCGTCAACTCAGGCAGAGGTCCCGCCGATGTTGCCATTGGCAAAGGAAAACCCGCCCCGTTCGCGGTTGGTGGAATAAGCGCAACGAAGAAGAGTTACGGCGCTTACGGGATCGTTGGAAACCTCGTGATGATGTGCGAGGTCAAGATCGAAGACTGTGAGGGCCTGCTGAACGACATCAAGTAGGGTCTCGATACTGCCAGCGACATCTAGCCCAAGACACCCCTGCAGGATTTGACTTGCTGCGACTCCGGTCTGACACTATCGCCCCAGTTGAACAAACGACGGTTCGGGCTGAACGGGAGCAATCATGGGCACTACGTACAAAATCCTGATCCTCGGTGCATCGTACGGATCACTTCTGGGGGTCAAACTGGCACTTGCCGGGCACACAGTCAAACTGGTCTGCCTCCCCGAAGAAATCGAGTTAATCAACGCCGAAGGTGCACGCGTGCGGATGCCGGCGCGGGGCGTCGATGGTCTTGTTGAACTCAATTCCCAAAATGCACCGGGCGATCTGTCGGCAGCCGGCCCGGGCGATGTGGACCCCGCAGACTTCGACCTGGTGGGCCTGGCGATGCAGGAACCCCAGTACGGTGCACCCGCAGTAAGCGATCTGCTAAACCGGGTAGCCACATCCGGTGTTCCGTGCATGTCGATCATGAACATGCCCCCGCTGGCCTATTTGAAACGTATCAAAGCGATAGATGCCGATGCTATTCGGGATAGTTTTACCGAACCGGGCGTCTGGGACAGTTTCGACCCTGCCCTGATCACCCTTTGCAGTCCCGACCCCCAGGCGTTCAGGCCACCCGAAGAGAAGATCAACCTGCTGCAGGTCGGGCTGCCGACAAACTTCAAGGTTGCCCGGTTCGATGCCGATGACCACACCGCGATCCTCAGGCAACTCGAAGACGATATCCAGGCCATTCGATTCGACACCGGCGATGCATCCGTCGAACTCCCCGTGAAGCTCAGGGTGCACGATTCGGTCTTCACCCCGCTCGCCAAGTGGAGCATGTTGATGGCCGGGAACTATCGCTGTGTCGGCAAGGACGGCATGCGGCCGATCAAAGAGGCGGTGCATTCCGATCTCGAAGCGACAAAATCCGTTTACGAGTGGGTCGTCGATCTCTGCGTGAAGATGGGCGCAGAACGTGACGACCTCGTGCCGTTCGAAAAGTACGCCAATGCTGCGCTCTCCCTGGTGAACCCGTCGTCGGCGGCAAGGGCGCTGGCGAACGGTGCTCCGAACATCGAGCGGGTAGACCGGCTTGTGCAGACGATAGCAGCGCAACACGGCATGCAATCGGACGTTGTCGACGAGACGGTCGTGATGGTCGACGACTGGATCGCAGCGAACCGCCAGAAGGCGTGACTTCATGCACAGGGCGAGGACCTCAGCTGGCCGGCAGGCCGCTAGAATGCTCGCGATCGATATTTCGCTCCGGTGAACAGCCGTTCGGGCAAGGCTCGATTCATGCGATTCACGTAAATTAGCGTTCCCGGGAGATTCCGTGGCCAGCACCGACCCCAAGCGACCCAACATCCTGTTCATCCTGAGTGACGATCAGGGCCCCTGGGCGATGAACTGCGCCGGAACCCCGGAGTTGAAAACACCTAATCTCGACCAGCTGGCAGCCACGGGGGTCAGGTTCGATAATTTCTTCTGCGCATCGCCTGTGTGTTCTCCTGCGAGGGCCACGATACTGACAGGGCAAATGCCTTCACAGCACGGTGTGCAGGACTTCCTGCGTGCCGGGAACTCGGCCGACCTGCCGGACGACGGGAAGCGGATTCAGTATCTCGAAGGTCGGACGACGTACACCGAAATACTTGCGGCGAACAGGTACGATTGCGGCCTGAGCGGCAAGTGGCACCTGGGCGATTCGGCGGCGCCCCAGGCAGGATTTTCGTTCTGGGACGTTCACGCCACTGGCTCGGGCGACTACTACCGCGCACCCATGTTCCGGGCGCCTGCATCCAGCATCTCCAGCGGTCAGGAGGCAGAGCAATACACAGCCGACGGCTACGTCAGCGATGTGATCACAGATAACGCAATTGGCCACCTCGAAGCGCAATCCGGTTCTGGAAATCCTTTCTCTCTCAACGTCCACTACACCGCTCCCCACGCGCCGTGGGGCCGGGACCAGCATCCAAAAGATCTTTACGACGACTACTTTGAGAACTGTGCCTTCGACTCGGTCCGTTGGGACCCGATTCATCCCAACCACCTGGCGAAGGAGGGCTCCTCGGGAAGTGTGGGTGCCACCGGGGAAGAGCGCCGGGCGATACTGAGCGGCTACTTCGCAGCCATAACGGCGATGGACGCAAACATCGGCCGACTGATCGACTGGCTCGAACGAAACGGCCTGCGGGAGAACACGCTGATCGTGTTCACTGCTGACAACGGTATGAACATGGGGCACCACGGTATCTGGGGCAAGGGGAACGGGACGTACCCGCCAAACATGTTCGACACGGCGGTGAAGGTGCCGACGCTAATGTCGAGGCCCGGCCATGTGCCCCAGGGAGTGGTCAACACCGATCTGCTGAGCCACTACGACGTGATGCCGACGCTGCTCGACTACGCGGGCCCGGCCGCATCGAACGGCGCGGAAACGGGCAATAGAGATTCGATTGATCTTCCAGGTCGCAGTTTCGTGCCAGTATTGAACGGCGAACCGTTGAGTGCAAACAGGCCTGTCGTTGTGCTTGATGAATACGGCCCCACTCGCATGATCCGCAACCGCTCGACGAAGTACATCCACCGGTATCCAGACGGCCCGAACGAGTTTTACGATCTCGTAGCGGATCCCGGCGAGACATCGAACGAAATCGGCAATCCGGCGTTCCGGGGAGCGATCGAGGGGATGCGGACTGAGTTGCAGGATTGGTTCGACCGTTACACCGAACCCGCGCATGACGGCACGAAACAGGCGGTCAAGGGCAGGGGGCAGACTGACCTCATCGGGGCAATAAGTGATTCGGAGGCGTTCGCCCAGGACCTGACCTACCGGAGGGACCTGAGTAAGTAGATTGCCAGTAACGTGTGAATTCAGCCCGGTGGCTGTCAATGTGGCTGTCAAACACAAAAAAGCCCTCAGATTTCTCCGAGGGATTCTCAGTTTGGTTGTCGAGTGGAGCGGAAGACGAGATTCGAACTCGCGACCCTCACCTTGGCAAGGTGATGCTCTACCACTGAGCTACTTCCGCTGGCACGTTCAACACTAAGCATTCACAACCAGATGGTCAAGGTACTGAGAGCGTTATTATCCTGGCGGGTCAGGAGTTGCCCGTTCGAATCAGGCCAAATCATCCCGTCTCCCTGACAGAGAGGGAGTTAGAGCATGTGCTGAGCCTGCGGAAGTGGGTGGATTGCCGCCTTCGATATCGACTTCGACCGTCGCCAGCACGAAAAACTCGAACCCGTAGCAGGCAACGCGACTTCACCTGAAAATCGGAGCCGGCCCGCGAGTTATTCGCTGACCTTCACCAGCCGCTTACCGAAATTTTCGCCGCGGAGCAGACCAATGAAGGCCGCTGGCGCATTCTCAAAGCCATCGACAACGTCCTCACGATATTTGAGTTGACCGTCTCTGACCCACTCCGCCAGCCGGGCCCGCCCGACCTCGTGCTGCAACTCGTAATTGGTGACCATCAGGCCCTGGGCAGTCGACTGCGTTCGCAGCAGATTCCCGATATTGCGGGGCCCCTGCGGCGGGTCGATGGCGTTGTACTGCGAGATCTGCCCGCAAATAGCAATCCGTGCACCCTTGGCGAGGTTCTCAAAGACGGCGTCGAGGACCGGACCGCCAACGTTGTCGAAATACACATCGATACCGTCCGGGCAGAGTCGGCCGAACTCAGCGGTCACATCCTGTGTTTTGTAGTTGATTGCGGCATCGAACCCGAGATCATCGACTACGTACGCACACTTCTCGTCACTGCCCGCAACACCGATCACCCGGCAGCCGTTGATTCTGCCGATCTGCCCGACGACCGCGCCCACCGCTCCCGAGGCTGCCGATACCACCAGCACGTCGCCAGCCTTCGGTTTTCCAACCTCCAGCAGGCCAAAGTAGGCGGTCAGGCCGGGCATGCCGAGCACCCCGAGCGCGGTTGATATTGGACCCAACGAAGAATCGACCATTTTGAGCGTGTGATCCGGAACCACACCCCATTCCTGCCAGCCGATGCGCGCGCGAACGACGTCGCCAACCGTGTAAGCTGACGATTCGCTCTCCTCGACCCGCGCAACCACCTCGCCGGTCATTACTTCACCCGGCTCGAGAGGAGTGGCGTACGAAGGCCCCGACCGCATCCGGCCCCTCATGTAGGGATCGAGCGACATGTATAACGTGCGGATCAGCACATCGCCGTGCTGCGGCTCCGGGACCCGCGATTCAACAAGCTCGAAATTTTCCCGCTCAGGTTCACCGATGGGTCGGCTTGCCATTATCCACGCTCGGTTCATCACTTCTGGCATATCCAGCTCCGTTGTTCCTGTGCTAATGATCGGAAAATTACTTTATCGCTGCTCGATCGTCAGGTTGCCAAATTCATCGACCGTCACCTGCCATGCCGGTTGAACGACCGTGGTAGCGTCGGGCTCCTCAATTATCGCGGGGCCGTCGAACACCACTCCCGGCGGTAACTTCGCCCGGTCGTAAACCGTGGTCTGCAAGAAACCAATTGTGCCATCGCCACTGGCGTTCGCGTCGTTTTCTGCGAAGTACACGGGACGCTCACCCTTCTCGGCGACCGACGCATCGGCACCGCCTGCATCGAGCTTTCGCATCCGGGGCCTGGCGATCTTTCCCACGGTGGTCAAACGAAGGTTGACCAGCTCCACCGGTTCGTCGTTCGCACGAAAGCCGTAAGCGGTTTCATGGGCCTCATGGAATGATTCGATCAACTCTTTCATCCAAGCGTCGTCAATCTCCCGACGATCGGGCGTCGCTATGCTCAACTCGAAGCTCTGACCCCAGTAACGCATTTCGACCGAGCGCTCGAACGTGGGATCGCCCGAAGCCGATGCAGCCGCTCTGTGCGCCTCTGCTCCAGCAGCCTCAAGCCGTTCGAATTCGCTCGCAATACGTGAAAATTCAACCTCGTCGGACCTGACGATCAGGGTTGCCGATCCCTCCATCCGTACGTCCGTAACCAGTAGTCCCAGCGCTGATGCAGTACCAGGCCCCAGCGGGATCAAAACTCTCGGAATACCGGCCTGCTCAGCGATTCGAACGGCATGGGCGGGCCCGGCACCCCCGAACCCAATCAACATGAAGTCCCTGGGGTCGTGTCCACGCTGGACGGACACCAGTCGAAGGGCGTTCACCATCGCGGTGTTGGCAATCTCGATAATTCCGTGTGCCGCGCCTTCGATCGACAGGCCGAGTGGTTCCGCACAAGCCTTGCGAATCGCCTCGCGAGCACCCGCAACATCAAGCGACATTTCGCCACCGGCAAAGTAGTTCGGGTCGAGCCGGCCAAGCACCAGGTTGGCGTCGGTAATAGTCGGTTCAGTACCGCCAAGGCCATAGCAAACCGGCCCGGGTTCGGCTCCTGCAGAATGCGGCCCAACCCGCAGCGCCCCGCCGGAATCGACCCACGCTATCGAACCACCACCGGCACCTATTTCGACGAGGTCCACGACAGGAGTCCGAATCGGGTAGCCCGACGCTCCACCGAACGCCCCGGTGCCGTTCTGTGCCGCGCCGCCAACACTGTAATCCTTCGTCACATGGGGCTTTCCATCGCGGATGAGGCTGGCCTTGGCGGTCGTACCGCCCATGTCGAACGATATGACATCCGGGTGCCCCAGCGCCGATCCGAGCGCCGCCGCCGCGACTGCACCTGCAGCGGGACCGGATTCGACCATGAACACCGGCGACTGTGATGCCGCCTCAGCGGGGTACACACCACCGTTCGACTGCATCACCAGCAGTTCGGAACTAATGCCCGAGGCAAGCAGTTTTTCGCTGATCGAAGCCAGGTATGTGCTGACGATCGGGGAGACCGACGCATTGATAACCGTGGTCGACGCCCGCAGATATTCACGGAACTCGGGGACCACGTCGGAGGAGAGCGAGATTATTACGTTGGGAAGCCGGGCCCGCAGGGCTTTGCCAACACGCTGTTCGTGATCGGGATTTCGGTATGAGTGGAGCAGGCATACGGCAACGGCCTCGACACCCGATTCAGCTATATGTTCGACAACGCTGTCGACCGCGGCATCGTCCAGCGGGGTGACTACCTGGCCTTTCGCATCGAGGCGCTCCGGAACCTCGAAGCAGAGCTGGCGTGGCACGAGCGGTGCTGGCTTTTCAAACTGAAGATCGTACAGCGAGGGCCGTATCTGGCGGGCGATTTCGAGCATGTCGCGAAAGCCCTCGGTGGTAATGAATGCCGTCTTTGCCAACTTGCCCTCGATAATGGCGTTGGTGGCGACAGTGGTTGCATGCACCACGTGCTCTACGGTTTCCGGCGCAATCCCGCCGTCCATGCTGAGTAGTTTTTGCACCGCAGAAATAAAAGCCGCACCGGGGTCTGCCGGGGTGGACAGCACCTTGGAGGTTGTGACCTGCCCGGTTTCCGAATCGACGAGCGTTCCGTCGGTGAATGTCCCGCCGATATCGACGCCGATCCTGTACCGGCCATCCGCTGCTGCGGTCAATTGCTCAGCTCCCTCGAATTACTCATCAGTGTTCTTGCTTTTAGTGTGGCCGCTTCGTCGACCAGGTTCGTATGCTCATCGATCACCACTCCGTAAAATTCGTGCGCCCTTTCACGATTTACTTTGCCGCCAATGACGTCTCGCAGCACCATATGTGGGTCACGTTCTTCGGGCGGGCCGTAACCGCCGCCTCCAGGGGTCTGAAAACTTACAGTATCGCCAGGTTGCAGTTCGATTACACACTTGGAAGTGAGTTCAACCACCCCGGCGTTTGGACCATCGGGACCTTCAGGGTTCAGGATGTAATACGCCTTCCTGCCGTCTTTGCCTCCGAAGATTCCCTGGGGACCGGCGATATCGCGGTCCGAGAGAATCGTGAACGTGGCGGGGTCGTCTGGAAAGTGGTAATCGCGCCTCATGCCGAGGCCGCCCCGGAACTTGCCGGGGCCCTCTGAGTTCTCTATCAGCGACAGCCGGGTCACCCGCATCGGAAAGTGCGATTCGATCTCCTCGACGGGAGCGTTTTCGGTATTCTGCCCGTGTTGTTGAACGGCGTCGGGGCCGTCAGAAGTGGCCCTTGCGCCGTAGCCCCCGGCCAGCGCTTCGTAATTGCAGTGATATTCGCCGGTTTCGCGGTCGATTATTCCGAATCCGGCCTGGGCCATCATGGCCTTGGTGGCAGCGGCGATTTTCGTTGGCATTCCGGGGGCGAGGGCGCGGAACAGCATGTCGTTGATCCGCACCTGCGTCTCCCACCCACCCACGACCGGTGCCGGGTGCACGGCATGCACCACGGTGCCGGCCGGCGCGTTCATCCGGACGTGCCGATAGAACCCGTAATTGACTGGCATATCGGGGGCCATGAGTGCGCGGAGCGCGAACGCACAGGCCGAAAAAGTCATCGCCTTCGTCGAATTCACCGGGGCCCGCCGCTGCGGATCACAACCTGCAAAATCGAAGAACACGGTTTCGCCTTCGATTGTGATTTTCGCCTTGAGTTTCACTACCTGATCGGTGAACCCATCGAAATCGAGAAAACCTTCGGTCTCGTAAACACCGTCAGGAATCGCGGCTATTTCGGATCTGGTCCGCCGGTCGGTGTAGTCGATTACGGCCGCGACGTAGCGATCGAACTCGGATATCCCGTATTTTTCGACAAGGTCGGTCAACCGGCGCGCACCAACGGTGTTGGCCGCCACCTGCGCACGGAAATCACCTGAAGTAACGCGCTTCGACCTGATCTGCGCGAGTAGCAGTTTGAAAATATCCTCGGAGATCACGCCATTTTTGACCAGTTTCACAGGAGGGATGATCACTCCCTCCTGAAAAATCTCCTGGAATGGACCGATCGAGGCCGGTGCGCCGCCACCAACATCGACGTGGTGCGCAAGAGATGCGACATAGCCAACCAGTTCGCCCTCGTGGTGTACCGGGCCGAACACCGTGACATCGTTGAGGTGCGAGCCCCCTCCGAACGGGTTGTTCACCACCAACATGTCGCCGGGCCCGAGGTTCTCCGCCCCGTAGGTCTTTACGGAAGTCGGTATCAGTTCGACGA
>Ga0207991_1000982_pt1 | contig 18346 bp, 15 predicted proteins | sample ETN07SmetaG_FD_185786 | JGI IMG/M metagenome (GOLD analysis project Ga0207991, IMG submission 185786) | Marine microbial and viral communities from oxygen minimum zone, Eastern Pacific Ocean - ETNP2014F14-07SV275 (SPAdes) (version 2) | ecosystem: Environmental > Aquatic > Marine > Oceanic ... | reverse complement strand
CTTGCGGCATTTCCACTTCCGCCGTTTCGGCACCCTTCTGGCACCGATCTGCGCGCCCATGGGCTATGCCGTACCGGCGGCCGTGGCCGCGAGCCGCCAGTTTCCGGACCGGCTGGTGGTGTCCTGCTCAGGAGACGGCTGCTTTCTGATGAACGGCCAGGAACTCGCCACCGCCGCTCATTACAGTGCCAACATTTTGTTCCTGGTGATCAATAATGGACTGTACGGCTCAGTGCGTATGCACCAGGAACTGCGCTATCCCGGACGGCCCTATGCGACGGGCCTAACGAACCCCGATTTTGCCGCACTAGCGGCATCGTACGGTCTGCCGTCGGCTTCGGTTACAACAACAGCCGAGTTAACCGCTGCCCTTGACCCGATGATCACCAACACGACGGGACCGCGCCTGATTGAGATCCGGACAGACCCGGAAGAAATCACTCCGGCAGGCTCAATAAACGACATTCGAAAGAAACCGGCAAACTGAAGAAGACTCAAGAATCATAAGTACGATCAACTACAACCGCTGGCGGGATATGCTGGTGACACCGGTGGATACGGAGAGATTTGAATTTGTACACCAGCATTGGACACCGCGAGACGATGACGTGTTTATCGCCAGTTTTCCCAAGAGCGGCACCACCTGGACCCAGCAGATCGTACGCCTGGTTTACAGCCGCGGACTGATCCACGACAACGACCCTTCCCTCCATGCCATCATCCCGTGGCTTGATGACTCGGAAGATCTGCCTGATCTGTCGGTCGTCGACACGCTGACTTCTCCCAGGGTCTTCAAATCTCACAATCCTTATCATCTTTTACCGCGCAAACTGACCGAGTCCAACCGTCTGATCTACGTCACCCGTACCGCCAAGGACACCGCGGTGTCGATGTATTTTCATACCTTCGGTTTCAAGATGTACGAGTATGACGAGCCAATCGAACATTTTATTGGTGAGTTTATGGCGGGCCGAGTGGAGTACGGTCCGTACTGGACCCATCTCAGCAGTTGGTATGTGCAACGCAAGCGATCCAATATCCTGGTCCTGCACTATGAAGACATGCAGCGTAATCTGGCCGCCACGGTCGCACGGGTTGCTCGTTTTCTGAATCAGCCGCTCACGGGAGACGCCATCGACCGAATTGCAGAACTGTCGACGTTCTCGAGTATGAAGAAAGACCCACGAACCAGTATGCAACTGTGGGATGAAGAACAACGCAAGCCAGGCATGCCTTTCATGCGCAAGGGTAAGGCAGGCGACTGGACAAATCACTTCACCCCCGAACTCGCCCGAGTGTTCGACAATGCATTTGAGGTTAAAATGGCGGGGATCGACTGGCCGTGGTGAACACCGCCACAACCCAAACGGACATTGCCACATGAACGACACGCCTGTTATTGCCCAGAGAAGTCCAATCGCAGTTGAAGTAGAAGCGGGGAAAACCTATTTCTGGTGTCAGTGTGGTCTCAGCAGCAAACAGCCTTTCTGCGACGGATCTCACAAATCAACAGCGTTTACACCGATCCGCTACCTCGCGGAAGAATCTAAAAAGGTCTTTTTCTGCGGGTGTAAGCACTCTAAAAGTAAACCGCTGTGTGACGGCACCCACAAATCTCTCTAACCGACGGCTGGGGCACTCTGGAGCGGTGGACACGACAGCAGTCATTCCCTGAATAGGATCTTTTTAGACCTGACCGTAGATCGAGGTCTGGTCACCCAGCGCTTCAAGGTGTTCAGCACAGTTCAGCAATTCAACCCGCCAGGGTGGCGATGATTCGATGCGGGTGACACTGGCATTGCGAAATGGAAACAGTCGTCCAAAGTCAGAGGCAGGCGCCTGGGCGTCCAGATGATTACGTAACAGGGCAGCACAGACCAATCCATGGGTAACCACGGCCAATGTCCTGCCTGCGGGCAGCGCCGACTGAATTCTCGACCAGGCGTGACTCACGCGCTGATCGAATTCCTGCCACGTTTCCCCCTCTTCGGGTTCATAGTTTTCGGCAAACGGATCAATGTCTCGGGCCTCAAGATCGATAAATCGCTGCCCCCGCAGACGACCGAAATTTCGCTCTTGAAGCAACGATTCAAACTCAATTTTGACACCGGTTTCATCAGACAATGCCTGAGCCGTCATGGCGGCCCGGGGGAGATCACTGGCCAGGATCCGTGTAATGCCTTCAGTGTTCAGACGTTGTGCCAGGCGAATCGCCTGCTCCTGGCCCCGATCCGACAGGGGGGTGTCTGCCGGCTGCATAACACGATCGCGGTTGAACGCAGTTTCGCCATGGCGGACCATTAATAAACTCATGGAGATTCCTGATCGTTTTCCAGCGGTTCGCTGGCGAGCAACCAAATCTGTTCGGGACCTTCCACCTGTGCATTGTGCCCCAGGCCCGACAGCTCCCGAGCTGCGACATCCAGGGCGCTCAGTTCCCCAGCGCTGACCATCTGGTCGTGTTCGCCGCACGCAAGTACCACTTTGCAGCGTCCGACCTGAACCAGTTCAGCGACGGGCGGTCGACCAACCGCATGAATTTCCGGGTCAGCGGCAAGACGATACCGGCCGTCGTCACCTGCGACGACACCACACTGTGCAGTGGGGGAATCGGAATTGACCAGACCGATCAGTCCGGATACCTTGAGGTAGCGTTCTACCGCCTCGGCCTGCGTTGCCCACCAGCGAACAGGCCGTGTTGACAATGTCTGCATCTGTTCCTGTTCCGCCTCTTTCCAGCTGACCTTGATCCCCACACCCAGTACCCGCTCGACGTTAGGCAACGCACCACCCAGCATCAGCCCGACCACACCCCCCATCGAGTGCCCGACCACCACCAACTGACCGGCTTCGTTGATGAGCGGGATCAGGTCGCCCATCAGACTGTCATAGGTATACGGCCTTTCCCATGGAGAACGTCCATGCCCCCGGAAATCCGGCACCAGCCAGCGGCCGGCCTTATTGCGCTCAATCAGATCGACCAACCCTTGCCAGACCTCACCGGTTGCACCCAGCCCGTGAAGCAGAAGATAGGTGGTCTCACCCGCACCCCCGGAACGTAGGTAAAGCCCGGCCACATTAGTCTCCTGCCGGGTCATGCCCGCCCGGTGGGCAGCGGCGCCCAGTCCTGAAACCGTATGATCAACTCGAGCAGGCGACGGGTCATGTCTGCCTGCAGTAACTGATGGGCAGGATCATTCCACAAGTTGTTGACCTCCAGCGGGTCCGCAACAAGGTCATAGAGTTCTCCCCACGGAGCAGGTTCATAGAGCGTCATACGGGCGCCAACCGTCACCACAGTCCGCACTCGTTGTGCACGGTCAAATCCAAGGTAAATCAGCTCACGGTCGTCTTCGATCAGCAGTGCGTCGCGGCCGTCCGTTTCACCGTCATAAATTGTTGGCATTAATCCGGTGCCCTGCATACCGAAATAGGGACGAATGCCACAGCGTTCTAAAATCGTCGCCGGGATATCGATACTCTGGGCGAGCGACGTAATGACTGACGACGTGTCAGTGGTAGGATCGAACCAGATAAAAGGCACCCGAATCAGTCCACGATAGTGCAGTGGTCCTTTCAGCATGATTCCGTGATCGCCCATGAAGTCACCATGGTCACTGGTAAAAACCAGTACGGTGTTGCTGGCAAGCCCGTTGTCTTCCAAGGCTTTAATCACTTGACCGACAGCGTCATCAATCATCGTGATCATACCGTAGGTCAGTGCGATAGCCTCCCGCGCTTCTCGCTCAGTCACGGCATAGGGCAGTGTGCTCTGGCGTTTGGCATCACCCCCTGCCAGATCTTCCCACATGTGACGTAACATCGGCGAATCACCCAGGCCAAAACTTTTGGGCACTGCGATCGATGCCGGGTCGTACATATCCCAGTAGCGCCCCGGTGGCGTAAACGGGTGATGCGGATCTGGAAAGGAGCACTGTATAAAAAATGGGCTTCCTTCGGCCTCTGTTGCCAAATCCGCAATGTGCTCACAAGTACGATTTGCAATATATCGTGTTGGATAGAGATCCTCGGGTACCCGGGTGCGCCAGCCCTGCGGCGTCACAATGGTTTTATCTTCGATGGCGTTATCCGGCCCACGCAGTGACTCCGGGTCCGGATGTTTGCTGGACAACCAGCGCAGGTACGCACCGCCGACCATGTCACCATGTTCGGTACACAAGTCGACATGTTCGAAACCATAAAAAGGAGTGGTCACTTCGTGAGACGGGTCCTCACGCCACAGTCTGGCATTTTCGTTTTCATAAGCCGCACCAGCATACGCATGCTCGAACGCTTCAAAGACTTCGCCATCGTCCCCGAGCGCTTCAGGCGGCGTGTGGGCCCGGGGCAACCCGGTCATATTCTGCAGGTGAGACTTGCCGATCAGTGCCGTATGATAGCCAGCGCTGCGCAATGATTTGACAAAAGTTCTGGATTCCAGTGGCAGCGGGTTGCCGTTGGTCCGTGCTCGATGCAACGATGGCATCCGACCAGTCATCATCGACGCCCGGTTGGGCATACAGAACGGATTGGCAACATAGAACTGTTCGAACCGCGTACCCGACTGAGCCAGTCGATCGATGTTCGGAGTCTGCACCACCGGGTTACCGTAACAACCGAGATGATCAGCACGATGCTGGTCACTGACAAAAAAAACGTAATTTGGTTTGTTCGATCGCATTCTGTTTCAGTTGTATGTCGTGGTTGGGCGCTTAACCGTCAGGCCGAGTTTCATATTGGCAGTGCCGAGTCTATCGTGCTTTTACTCCAACTGACCCGATGGGTTCGGCTCCGGGCTGCTGAAGGCATCGTACCAGTCCCCACATTTTTCTCGGGCGTCTTCCCAGTCTTCTACACTTTCGGTGTTACGGTACATCAGGAAGGGGCGCAACCGGTTCAGGTAATGATCCAGCATGCCCTGAGGTCGAAACTGCGTCGCGGCATAGCCATTCCAGTGGACCAGTTGTTCGAGTGGCCGTCTGTAGCGCAGTCGGACATCTTTCTTTGGATAACCCACGGGTATCGTGCCGCACGCTGAGAGATACGAGGGATACCCCAGTAGTTCCGACAACGCCAGATTGGTGGATATCTCACCACCGCCGGACAGCCACGCTGATGTCAATCCCTGGGCCGTGACGGCAAGTTGAATGTTCTGGATCACGGCCCCCAGTGAGCAGTAGTAAATGTTTTCGTTATTCGCGACGTATTCATCCGGTCCTTCGGCATCTTCATTGTGTTGCGGAAAAGCGACCTTCCAGCGGGAATCACCCAGAACGATGAAAATCGCCACGGTGTTTGACAGATAAGCTTTGCTCACCGCAGGAAAACCCTTGGCCTTAACAAACAATCGTTTCGACTGCTCAACAAAAATATCGATCACAGCATCGCGCACAGCTGGATTATCCACAATGATCAGATCCCAACACTGGGTATTGGCGCCAGTCGGCGCCCAGCGTGCGGACTCCGCCACCGACAGCAGGGTATCCCGTGAGACCTTCCTGCCGCGCTCGAACTGACGTACGCTTCGCCGGCGACGCATGATATCGGTGAGAAGACGGTGTTGTTCACCTGGCTGTGCGTTTGCGGCATCAACTTCGTTCATGACTTTTCTCCTGATCCGGGCTATAACCATTCAACCACGTTTGCTGACAGCAGAAAACCATCCGCTGACGACGGGTGCTACACTGACTGGAATTACACTCAATTCATATCGTCATGCCGGCAGATCCAAAGAACCGCATCGAACCCAGTACTGACGCAGTGACTCGATTTAGGCTGATAGATCCGCCAGCTGGGTTTGTTGACGACCCCTATCCCTGGTACGCACAGCTGCGACGCGACAGCCCGGTTCATCGGTTAAGCGAGCGATCTTATTTTCTGTCTCGCTACGATGACGTGATGGCCGCCTATCGTGACCCGCGTACGAGCTCGGACAAGAAAGCTGAATTCACACCCAAATTCGGCGACAGTCCCCTGCTCGAACACCACACCACAAGCCTGGTCTTCAACGATCCGCCGCTGCATACCCGGGTGCGCCGGCTGATCATGGGTGCACTCAATCAGCGGGCCATCAAACGTATGGAAGAAGGCTTGGTTCACCTGATCGGCGAGCTGCTCGACCAGATGGAGGACCTGAGTGAAGTCGACATCATCGGCGACTTTGCCTCGCGCATACCTATCGAGGTGATCGGTAACTTGCTCGACATTCCACGCGACGAGCGACAGCCTCTCCGGGCCTGGTCGCTGGCGATTCTGTCCGCGCTCGAACCGGGTCCGGAACCACAGGTTCTGAAAACCGGCAACCAGGCAGTAGTCGATTTCACAGACTATCTAAGGCGGCTGGTCAACGACCGACGGCAGACTCCGGGAGACCCTGCAGTGGATGTTCTGACTCGTCTAATTCAGGGCGAGAAGGACGGAGAAAAGCTGACCGAAGCCGAACTGCTGCACAACTGCATATTTCTCCTGAATGCCGGACACGAAACCACTACCAACCTGGTCGGTAACGGACTTCATGCGCTGATCAGTCACCGGGACCAGCTAGAGCGTCTTGCTGCCGAACCCGCGCTTGCAGATTCTGCAGTCGAGGAACTGCTTCGTTTTGAGAGCCCACTCCAGCTGAATAACCGACTGACGACCAAATGCATGACAATCGGTGACACAACAATTCCTGCCGGCACATTTCTGACCCTGGGTGTAGGCGCCGCCAACCGGGATCCTGAGCAGTTCGAGAGGTCTGATCAGCTGGATATTGGGCGCTCACCCAACAACCACGTAGCATTTGGTCAGGGTCGACACGCCTGTTCCGGGATGAACGTTGCACGGCTCGAGGGTCGCATCGCGTTTAGTGAACTGGTGAGACGATTCCCGGCGATTGACCTGGCGGGCAGCCCGGAGCGCGACCCGCGAATCCGTTTTCGTGGATTTCGACGTTTACCTGTAGTGCTGAACTGAGCCCCACTGCGGGCTAGCCGGCTTCACCGGCCGTGACACACTGATCGATCGCACCAAATATGCTCAGCTCTGAGTCGTCCATCATTTCTATACGGATACAGTCACCTAATTGCATAAACGGAATCAGCGGCTGTCCTGCGTTAATCGTTTCGATCATCCGACGCTCGGCAATACAGGAATAACCGACACTGCCATCCTCAATCGCAGATCCTTCGGCGAGGTCCTGTTTGTTTGAGACGGTTCCAGAACCAATGATAGTGCCGACACCTAAATCCCACGTCTTCGCGGGTGAGCGATCAGCGTGGCTTCATTCTTTCCAGCTGTCTACATAACCGTCCCATTCAACCCCATCATCAAGATCGTGAGGCTGGAGCGGATCCCGCGTGTCAACCATGACGGCAACCTCGTCAGTCTCTTTTCGAGCGTAGGCCATAGCCGTACGATAGGCTTCAGGGTGCGGGCCATGTGGAAACCCTGCGGGATGGTAAGTGCACATTCCGGGCTTCATGTGATCTCGACTGAAAAACTGCCCCTGGTGGTAGAAGATAAATTCGTCGTAATCATTATTGGAATGATAGTACGGCAGTTTCAGGGCCCCAGGATCGCTCTCGATCGGTCGTGGGCAGAAGGTACAGATGACCAGACGATCTGCAAGCCAGGTGGTGTGGGCAGAAGGTGCGACGTGATAGCGGGCACTCATCAACGGACGAATATCCCGCCAGTTCAAGCGCTGCACGGACAGATCCCCGTGCCAACCGATCGCATCCAGAGGATTAAATGGGTAGGTGGCCCTAGTTGCCATATTCTGCCGTTTGATCCGGACAGCGGTTTCGCGCTCGGCGTATTGCGCCTGAAATGCCGCATCGATCCGCGGGTGATCCAGAATCGCAGGATCAAATATGGCGTGCTGACCGACCAGTCCCTTACTGGGCAGTCCAAACGCCCCGCCAGTGGCTTCGATCATGAGTATCACCGCCAAGTCATCGCACTCCAGACGCCACATCGTTGATCGCGGTATCAACAGGTAATCCCCGTGGGTGAATTCGAGGTGGCCATAGTCACAAAACAGGTGGCCTGAGCCCTGGTGCACAAACAACACCTGGTCACCATCAGCATTGCTCGCCAGAGAGTTCATGTTGCCACTGGTCATCCACATGCGGATCTGCGTAGCGGCATTGGAAAGCACTACCGGAGCCTGCCACGGATCATCACCGGGGGTATTCAGTTGTGTCAGGTCATAGGCCCGGGGTCGAGTCGGGCCGTCAAATGAGGACCATCCCGTCGGGGGGTGCGTATGGTGGATCTGGCTGGCAGGACCAAAGAATCCCTCGCGCCCGATCTCCCGCTCATAGGTCCCCTCCGGCAGGTCGCAGTGGGCCTGTCGGCTTGCTATCCCTTCAACCCAGACGGGTGGAATTCGGTTTTTCATAATCGCCTCCTCCTGATCAATACCCGGCAGGGATCAGTCAACACCTCGGACGATGCTGCAACCCGACAGGCCGGTCACACACCCTTAGGCTGTAGATTCTCCTTGTACGGTACTATGCCTTCAACTTCGGAGCATGATATATATCAAATCTCAACTATCCGCTCCGAACCTTGACAACTGCGTTGTTTCAGCAAAATATACGTGCGTAATGGTAGTGATTACAGTTATTTTCACCTAAACACTGTAGCCACGGCCATCTGATTAACTCAAAAAGCAGACACTAAGGAGGATGTACATGTTGAAACAACTCAAATTACTGGGACTTGCCTTCGGGCTGTTCTTGATAACCCCCACGTTGTTCGCCCAGGAGGTACTCAATATCAGCAGCTGGGCACCACCCACACACCACATTAATAATGTGGTCTGGCCGACCTGGGGCAAGTGGGTCGAAGAAGCGACCGAAGGCCGGGTCACGACCAAGATCGAGTACAACCTCGCATCACCGCTCAAGCAGTTTGAACTGGTTCGAGATGGTGTTGCTGACGCCGCCTGGATTTTTCACGGCTATAACACCCGTTACGTTGCGACGCAGGCTGTCGAAATGCCAAATCTCGGCACCAGCGCCGAGGCCGCCTCCGTTGCGTACTGGCGAGTGCACCAGAAACACCTGGCCAAGGCTGACGAGCACAGGGGTGTAACCCTGATCGGCCTGACGTCGCACGGTCCAGCCGTCATCCAGACCAAAGCACCGCTCAACAGCCTCGATGATCTCAGCGGTCAGAAGATCCGTGTGCCCGGCGGCGTAGGCAGCCTGGTGGGTAAAGCACTGGGGGTCACCGCCGTCAAACTGCCGGCACCGAAAGTTTACGAAGCGCTCTCGTCCGGCGTCGCTGATGGCATCTTCATGCCGATAGAAACACAGAAAAGCTTTCGCCTGAAAGAAGTCGTACCGCACGTCACGATCATGCCCGGAGGCCTTTACTACGGCAGTTTCGCTTTTATCATGAACAGCGATTTCCTGGCGGGCCTTTCCGAGACCGACCGCAACGCGGTCATGAGCGTCTCAGGCGAGAAACTGGCTAAGCTTGCAGGTCAGCAATGGGATGCGGCTGACGTAGCCGGCCTGGCTGCTGCCAAGAAGGCCGGCACCACCATCACCACGGCGAGTGCTGAAATGCACAAGAAGTACCTCGCAATCATGGCACCCATCGAAGCACAGTGGATAGAACGGGCCAATAATCTCGGAATCGACGGCAAAGCCGCCCTCGAGGAACTGCGCGCCATTGCCCGTGGTTACTGAGTAAAGCCAATGGGTCAGCCAAGCAATGACCCGGAGACTGTCCATAACCCTGTTCCGTCATCGGACTTGGCCAATGCATGGCTGAAGTTCGGTGACGGAGCCTCATCTCTCGTGCTGTTCGCCTTGATGGCGATGACCTGTATCGACGTTGTTGGTCGCTACTTTCTGAACTCTCCGCTGGATGGTGCAACCGAACTGACCCAGCTCATGATGGGTCTGATCGTATTCGCCATCCTACCCACCGTCTGTTACCGCGAAGAACACGTCAGCGTTGATCTGCTGGATCTGTTGTTGCCGGATAACTGGACCAATGTTCGACAGGTCATCTTGAATCTCTTGATGGCGATCATGATGATTGTTGTCGCCTGGCGGGTTTGGATCAGTGCTAACTTCATGGTCGACTATGGCGATGCCACCGAATTCCTGGCTATTCCCTATGCACCGATAACCTACTTCATCGCCGTAATGAGTGGTGCTGCATCAATTGCCTTCGTGCTCAACGGCCTGCGGTATGTGCGTGGTAAAGGCCCGATGTCTCCGGACCGCTCCACGACGGCGATCTAAGCTGGAATTTCTTCCGCCGCTCTTTCAGCAGACCATACCGTGACGGTTGCACTCATCGGTTTTGCCGTTCTGTTGATCCTGGTATTCCTGCGGCTGCCCATCGCGTTTGCCATGGGCATAGTTGGCTTTGCCGGCTTTGGTCTGTTAACGGGCTGGAAGCCCTCGCTGGCGATGATCGGCACACTCGTTTCCGAAACCGCCTTGAACTACGGTCTGTCAGTGGTGCCGCTTTTCATCCTGATGGGCAACCTGGTTTCACGGGCCGGGTTATCTGCAGAACTCTACGCGGCATCCAATGCCTTTCTGGGTCACCGTCGGGGCGGGTTGTCCATGGCGACGATTGTCGCCTGCGGCTCCTTCAGTGCGATCTGCGGTTCCAGCCTGGCGACCGCAGCCACAATGTCTAAAGTGGCGATGCCGCCGATGCGCCAATATGGCTATGCCGATTCCCTGGCAGCAGCATCGATAGCAGCAGGCGGCACGCTCGGTATTCTGATCCCGCCAAGCGTGATCCTTGTCATCTATGGTTTGATGACCGAAACCAGTATTCGCGAACTGTTCGCGGCTGGTTTCCTGCCGGGCCTGCTCGGCATACTGCTTTACCTGGTTGCGGTGCAATACGCGGTCTGGCGGCGCCCTCAGGATGGGCCCCGGGGCGAGCGCACCGCGTGGCCGGGCCGGTTGCGGGCGTTACGCGGGGTGTGGGGCACCTTGCTACTGTTCATCCTGGTCATTGGCGGAATTTATGGCGGAATCTTTACCCCGACCGAAGCTGCAGGTATCGGTGCTGGCGGTGCCTTCCTACTGGCACTGGCCCGCGGTGTACGCTCCTGGCGGGACTACTACGAAGTACTTGTCAATAGCGCCCGTACGACGGCTATGCTCTTTACCGTACTCTTTGGGGCGCTAATTTTCTCTAACTTCGTCAATCGCGCTGGACTACCCCCGGGGCTGCTGGAATTCGTTGCCGGCGCAGATATGTCCCCACTGATGACCTTACTGGTTATCCTTGCCATATATATCGTTCTGGGCTGCGTGTTCGAGAGCCTGTCGATGCTGCTGTTGACCATCCCGATCTTCTATCCGGTGGTACAGGGTCTGGGCTACGCGGGTATGGGGCCCGAAGAGATTCTGGTCTGGTTCGGTATCATCGCGGTAGTCGTCACCGAGATCAGCCTGATCACACCGCCGGTTGGACTGAATGTTTTCGTGCTGGCGGGGGTGCTCAAAGACATCAAAACCACGACCGTATTCAAGGGCGTTACACCCTTTTGGTGTGTGGACATCATTCGGCTGCTCATACTGCTGCTTCTGCCGGCTTACGTGTTATTGCTGCCGAATTGGCTTTATCATTGAGCCCTGGGCCGTAGTGCCAGAGATGGGCGCCACGCGCTACTGCGACCCTGTCCTCGTGACCGAAACTGGGGCGCAGCTGATCTCCGACCGACCTGACGATATCATCCAGGTTGGCTAGTACCCACTATCGCGTTGTCCGATAAGCTGGAACCCGGCGGACAAGGGCAGCGGCGGCGAGAATCTAATCCGGGGCAGTGCTGCGCCACTGTTCGACCTGAATGAGACAGGAATTGGGCGCTGATGCGGTGGTCTTGGCGGTCTGCGGTCGCGCCGATGTCAGCTGATTTACACAGCCCCCCCGTTCCGGGGATAAGCCCGGCTCACCGATCGGATCGTAGACAGCCGACGACTCATAGGAGTGAATCACGCCAGGCAGAATGCGCTCTGTAAGAACAGCAGCACAAATGACATTGCCCCGGTCATTAAACAGGCGGACAAGGTCATGGTGTACGATACCACGGTCCGCTGCATCCCCGGGGTTAATCCGCGCGGGCCAGTAGTAATAGCCATCAATCAACACGCGGTGGGCCTCGATGTCGTTGATCGTGCTGTCCTTGCCATCGGTGTGCGTATGAAAACTGTAACGGGGATGCGGTGTGATCAACTGCAACGGGAACCGTACAGAGAGCTCCCTGTTGTTGAGCCCTTCCCAGCTTGGGATGTAGCGGTTAATCGGAGGCCTTTCCGGGTCTTCGCCGAAGTTCTTCAGGCTAGAGGCCTCAAATTCAAATTTTCCGGACTGGGTCTGTAAGCCCTCACCAAAATTGCCGCCGTATTCTGAGGGCAGAGGAGCCGGCTCCGGTGTGTCTTTCTTTCGGCCCTCGGCAAACCAGTTGAACGCTACTGGCATCTCGAAGTTCTCGTCCTCGGCCGGCACTACGTAATATCCTTTCTTGAAAAATTCTTTCCAGCTGATGATGTCTTTGAGGTCTGAGGCTTCGAACTGCAGTTTGCACCAATCCAACTCGGTCATCCCCTGGGCAAAGTAGGCCCCCAGACCGATACGCTTAGAGATATCCAGGAATATCTGGAAATCAGAGCGGGACTCACCGAGCGGTTCAATGCATTTGTGCTGCATCGTGATCACCCGGTGATTCAGTTGCGACTCGTTGTGATGCGAGTAGCCCCCGGCAACAGCCCACTCGCCAATATCCCAGCGTTCAAAGTTGGTACAAGCCGGCAGTACGACGTCAGCAAACTTGACCTCTCCCTCATTCCAGATCGACTGGTTGACCACAAACTCCAGCTCCTCGGACTGGTAGGCCCGAACCAGACGGTTCGAGTCCATCACCGTGCTGAAATGCGAACCACCGTATTTGTACATCATGTGGACCCGCGAGTGGCCAGCGGCTGGGTAGCTAAACTTCTGAAACTGGCGTTCCAGTGAGCGTGGATCGGTCGGATAACCCTCGACCCGCTCTTCGGTAATCGATTCAGCAATATAGGTGCGTGGGACCTTCTGACTGACACTGTTCATGCTCATCACATGGGGCATGCGCTGAAATAGATTAAATGCCGTACCAGAACCTTCGATATCTCCTGAAATTCCCCCCTCAGCATAGCCTGGAAAATAGAAATGGTGGTTGAGCGGTGCGCCGGTCTGCAGGTTGCCAAAATTTACACCCGGCTTACCCAGGCCCTGCATGGCCATCAGACACACCATCGAGCGGGCCCACTGTGTGCCTGTTGCCGAGCGGCAGGCACCACCAAAGGTTGTCCCTTTACCGCCGGCCGCCAGATAGGTCTTTTTTGAAGCCCACTCCCGGGCCAGCGCCCGCACAATGTGGGCAGACACCCCGGTCTCGGGTTCCTGCCACTCCGGGGTCTTGGGCGTGCCGTCTTCACCCCCCATGATGTAGGCGCGCCACTTCTCAAACCCGGTGGTGCGTGTGGCCACGTATTCCTTGTCGTAAAGGCCCTCGTCGATCCAGACGTAGGTGATCGCATGCGCCAGCGCCGGGCTTGTGCCCGGCAACACAGGAATCCACTTTCCCCCCAGGAACGCACCGGTGTGATTGAGGTACGGGTCAATATGCACCATCTTGATACCAAGTTGCTTGGCCCACTGGCGACGGACAGTGCCTTCGAATGCTGCGTAGGAGCCACTTGACGATTCGGGATCGCTGGACCAGAAAACAATCATCTCGCAATTCTCGAGACAGTCGCGCATCTGACCGTAGGGTTCGAAGGCACCGTTTCGCATGCTGTTGCCATAGTGATGCATAGCTCCCCAGTACCACCCTTCCCAGCTGTCCGGATTGATCACCATCTTGGTGTGGCCGATGGTATTCATAAACCTGAAATTTGAACTGATGTAATAGCCCACGTTACCCCAGGTGTGGTGCGAACTGTGACTGCTGAGGATCGCACCTTTGCCGTGTTCACGACGAACCCGTTTGATCTCTGTTGCAACGATGTCCAGCGCTTGGTCCCAACTGATTCGCTCGTATCCCGACTTGCCGCGATTGGCGCAGTTGCGATTACCGTTGGGATCGAAATCAACTCGTTTGAGCGGATACAACAATCTGTCCTTCGAGTAGACAACAGACTTTGATGCCAGTGCATGAGGCGCGACGGTCGTGCGGCGTGGCGGCGTAAATGTCCGGCCCCGTGCCGTCACCGACCACGACGGTGCATCTTCGACATCATCAAACTCAATCGGCGTAATACGGATTATTCTGTCATTCTTCACGTAAACGAATAGCGGGCCGCCATTGGTGTTGTTGACGTAGCGCATCTCACCGTCGGCACCAGGCGTGCCATAGCTCCAGCCGACCGTCTGGATCATCCTCAATGTTTCCATGAACCACAGCGACAACTCCTCAGGGCCATCGATGACAACCGTAAAGGCCTTTGCTGCATTGACAAACTGTTGATGGTCCAGCGGCGGGGTCAGCAACTTCGCACCAACCTCGGCAGATTTAAATGTCAGACAGATCTCAGCTTCCCGATGCACTCCAGCACGCGATTTAAGTTGCCCGTTCCTGAACTGATACCAGCGGCCAGTCGTACCATCGCGCGTCTTGATCTGGGCAATTAATTCTTTCTCGGACAGGCGACTCTTGAAAGACGGATGTCTGACAGAGGTGTAGCGCAACGCAATAACCACGCCCCATAACAGGATTGGCAAAGGCGCCGTCATCATAATTTTGAGTCTCCCATTCGTTACCGTGTGGACACTACCTCAGGACACTTCCTTGGAGGTAGCTTGACACCGTCTGAGCAAGTTCCGTAAGGTGGATACTCTATCAATTGTAACCCGGGCCGGAGATACATTATCGATGGTGAGCCGTAAGATCAGACAGCACCATAAGCCCGACACATAGCTGGACGCACCCCGCCGACTATAATGTCTCATCCGTTTGCCGAGCCCTGCCTTTAAAAATACAAGTCACAGAATATGGAAAAGTGGAACCTGATCATCGACGTAGCCAAGTGCCATAACTGTAATAACTGTTTTCTGGCCTGTAAAGATGAATATGTCGGCAACAATTTCCCAGGTTATTCCGCGCCGCAACCGCTACACGGCCACAAGTGGTTCTATATCGAGTCACGCGAACACGGTCAAAATCCAATGGTGGAGGTCGCCTTCCGGCCCACTACCTGCAACCATTGTGATGACGCCCCTTGTGTTCAAAAATCCACCGACGGCGCCGTGTACCAGCGCCCGGACGGCATTGTCATGATCGACCCTGACAAAGCTCGTGGAAAGCCGGAAATCGTCAGCTCATGCCCTTACGGTGCGATATGGTGGAACGAAGAAGAACAGGTTGCCCAGAAATGGAATTTCGATATTCACCTGCTGGACCGGGGAGAGAAAAATTTGCGCTGTGAACAGGTCTGCCCCACGGGCGTATTCCGCAGCCTCAAAATAGAAGACGACCAGATGAAACAGATTGTTGAGGAAGAGGAATTGCAAGTCCTCAACCCGGAATTCAAGGCACGTCCGAGGGTCTACTATAAAAATCTAGACGACTTCACCAAGTGTTTTATCGGCGGCAATCTGGTCACAGCCAGTGATGGCGTGACCGAGGTCGCAGTCGGTGTAGAGATCGATCTCACCAAAGAGGGTATCACTCTCCAAACTGCCGCATCCGATGAATACGGGGACTTTAAATTTCGCGGCTTGGAGGGCAATAGTGGCAGTTATACGCTGCGGTTTCACAGTGTTGACCATGGCGACTTTGAAATTACAACGGAACTCACACAGAGTTCCTACCTGGGCACTCTCACCCTATCGACTGACGCCGAGTAAAGCCACTGCACTGGAATCAATGCTTGTTAGAGGCGTAAGCGGTATGGGAACATCCCTTGCTATAATTTTCGATCCGGGATATACATGGCCAGACGGGCTCAAAAGCTGCAGGAATGGCCACAAATCCAAATCTTGACTCAAAACTAGCAGGTAATTCACCATGTCGACTCAACCCAAACCCCGAATTGGCCATATTGGCCTCAGTATCCGAGATGCTGACAAGATGAAGGACTTTTACACCCGCGTGATGGGATTCACAGTGACAGACCACGGACCACATCCCATTACATCCTGCCCCATGATGTTTCTATCAACCAACCCGGAGGAACATCATGAAATAGTCCTGATCGGTGGCAGACCGGACGATGCCGATTACAGTGCAGCGCAGCAGCTCTCATTCCTGCTCGAGAATCTTGATGAGCTTCGTGACATGCGGGACAAGCTGGTCGTGGCCGGAGTGGAGGTCAACCGTTACGCCTGCCACGGCAATGCGTGGTCAATCTACTTTCACGACCCTGAAGAAAACTACCTGGAGCTGTACGTACATACACCCTGGTATGTGCCACAGCCTTACGGCGTGGATCTTGACCTTGATGAGTCCAACGATGAGATCCTGCGTAAAACAGAAGCGCTCTGCCGCAAGGACCCGGGATTCATGATGGAAACTGATCGGAAAGTCAAAGCCCGGGAGACAATGCTGAACTAACCTCTGCTCCAGCGACCCAGGATAGATCCCCCGGCCACCAATCTGTCTGATACCTTAGCTGTAGGATCCTGACATCAATAAGTAATTCGGCACCTGCCGAGGAACATTTTATGTCACAGACGTGTCAACCGATTTGGGTTCATTCACCGCATCCGCTCGACCCACTCAGTAGCGAAGAACTCACTCACGCAGTCGAGATCATCCGCGAACAAGCACAACTCGATTCACGGGCACTGTTTGAGCAGGTACGTCTCAGGGAACCTGAAAAATCGCTTGTTCACAAATTTGTAGATGGCAATTACATCGAGCGAGAAGCTTTTGCAGTTATTCTCGACCGCAATGCTGACAAGGTGTACGAAGCGGTGGTTGGTCTAAATGACGCTACGCTGCAATCCTATACATGGGTGCCGGGGGTTCGCGTGTGCACACTGGCCGAAGAAAACGCTGAGATGCAGGAGGTTGTCAGACAGCATCCAGATTTCATTGCAGGCCTGAAGCGACGTGGTATAGAGAACATCCAGCAGGTTCTCGTTGAAGCGTTTGCGGTTGCCAACCTTGCCGAACCTGACGAGAAAAATCTTCGCCACACACGAGCCCACTGCTTTTACGTTGAAAACCCCGGTGACAACACCTATGCCCGCCCTGTAGAAGGATTGGTTCCAGTCGTTGACCTGAATGCGATGACCGTCCTTCGCGTCGAAGATACTGGTGTAGTACCACTGCCACCTGATCCGGGTGACTACCGGGCGGATCGCCTCGAAGTTCGCCCGGCACTAGCTGCACTCAATATTGTCCAACCGGACGGACCGGACTTCAAAGTCGATGGCTACACTGTCCACTGGCAGAACTGGCAGTTTCGCGTCGGCTTCACACCCAAAGAGGGCCTGATTCTACATACGCTATCGTTTCGCGATGGGGAAACAGATCGCCCCGTAATTTATCGTGCCTCGCTCAGTGAACTGGTCGTTCCGTATGGGGATACCGCTGGCGATCATTACATGAATCATTCGTTTGACCTAGGTGAGACCATTTTCGGAGCTCAAGTAAATTCATTACGACTTGGTTGCGACTGTCTGGGTGAAATTCATTATTTCGACTTCGACCAGGTCGACGGCCACGGCAATGTGCGGCACTTTTCCAAAATAGTTTGTATGCATGAAGAAGATTACGGCATCCTGTGGAAGCATACAGATGTCGGAGCCGATCACAGCGAGATACGCCGCTCCCGTCGGCTGGTTGTGTCATCGTTTTTTACTATCGGTAACTACGACTATGGCCTGTTCTGGTACTTGTACCTAGACGGCACCATTGAGTTTGAGGCAAAACTCACCGGCACGCTCTACCTGCGTGCTATTCACGAGGGAGAAGAAACCCAGTATGGTGCACTCGTCGCTCCAGGTGTCAACGGAATGGTACATGAGCATTATTTCAACATCAGGCTCGATATGAGTATAGATGGCGACGACAACACCGTCGTCGAAGTGGAAGCCAAAAGAATTCCGACCGGTCCCGAGAACCCCTACGGTAACGCACACACTCCCGTAGAGACCATCATCAGCTCAGAAATAGATGCCGCACGAGACATCGCTCCACAAAATGGGCGATTCTGGAAGATCATTAATCGATCCCGCACCAACACACTGGGGTGGCATGCGGGCTACAAGCTGATACCTGGCCCCAATATCAAACCAATGCATCAGCCCGATTCACCCTTCATGCGACGTGCCGGATTTGTTAATCATGACCTCTGGGTTACTGCCTACGACCCAAATCAGCTACATG
>Ga0207991_1000977_pt1 | contig 18425 bp, 32 predicted proteins | sample ETN07SmetaG_FD_185786 | JGI IMG/M metagenome (GOLD analysis project Ga0207991, IMG submission 185786) | Marine microbial and viral communities from oxygen minimum zone, Eastern Pacific Ocean - ETNP2014F14-07SV275 (SPAdes) (version 2) | ecosystem: Environmental > Aquatic > Marine > Oceanic ... | reverse complement strand
TCAAAAATTAATTCTATAAAAAAGTGACATTAATGTCACTTTTTTATTCCAGGAGCTTACCTGCTTTCATCACATTGAGAATTCTGTCCGAACCCATCCAATATGGTATTTCTTCAATGGAACCCAATTCCCAGAATAACATATCCGCTTGATATCCTTCAGCGATTGCACCTAATTGTTCTTCACGCTTAATTGCTTTAGCGCCATTCCAGGTTGCACCCTTAAAAGCTTCTTCTATGGATAATCCACAATATAAGTTTGCCAAGGAAATAATGTGAGGTATGGATTGAATAGTACAAGACCCCGGGTTAAAATCTGTGGCAAGAGCAACATCACAGCCTGAGTCAATCATTTTTCGTCCCGGGGCATATTTTGTTTTTCCCAGAAATAATGTTGTGCCGGGAAGCAATGTGGCAATAACACCATTCTCAGCCATTTTCTGAATGCCTTCATTACTTACAGCCATTAAGTGATCAGCAGAAACTGCACCCACTTCAGCGGATAAGCTTGCTGCACCTGAATCAGCAAATTCGTCAGCGTGAAGTCGTGGTGTTAATCCGTATTTCTTTCCCGTTTCTAATATTTTTTCCGAATCCTCTAAATTAAAATATCCATTTTCACAAAATACATCGCAAAATTCAGCCAAGTTTTCCTCTGCCACTGCTGGAATCATCTCATCACTAATTACCCGAACATATCCTTGATGGTCATTCTTGAATTCTGGTGGAAAATCATGAGCACCCATAAAAGTTGGGATAATATCCAAGGGACTTAACTCATTTAAACGCTTAATAACTCTCAGCGATTTTAATTCATCCTCAACTGTGAGTCCATACCCTGATTTTGCTTCAATAGTTGTAGTACCATGAACCAGAAAAAAATTAACTCTTTCTAAACACTCTTCAAATAATTGATCTTCACTGGCATTGCGAACCCCATTTATGGAGGAAATAATACCTCCACCCCTATCCGCTATTTCTTCATACGATTTACCAGACACACGCATTCCAAATTCATTGGCACGGTTTCCAGAAAAAATGGGGTGAGTGTGTGAATCTACAAAACCCGGGGTAATGAGGGCACCATCAGCATCAATCTCCTCTTCAGCATCTCCAACAGTTTTTGAAATTTGAACAATAGTTGAATCCTGCACAATGATTTCAACATTGGGCAGAGTAAGCAGTTTATCCTCTTCTGGAGACCAAGTTACAATGGAGCCAATATTGGTGATTTTAGTTTTCATAAAATTGTTAAGGATTTACGTAATTTTTAAGTCTATTAATTCACCATTGGAAGTTTAAGCTTACGCTCTTTAGCAATTTGAATTGCTTTTTCGTAGCCGGCATCGGCATGACGGGCTACTCCCAAACCTGGATCATTAGTTAAAACTCTATTCAATCGTTCTTTCATTTCTAGTGTGCCATCAGCAACAATTACAACACCGGCATGAATTGCTAATCCCATACCAACACCACCGCCATGATGAACAGATGTCCAACTGGTTCCGCCCGTTGTACTGAGCAGTGCATTTAAAATGGGCCAATCTGCCACAGCATCAGACCCATCTTTCATGGCTTCTGTTTCACGGTTGGGAGAAGCCACAGACCCAGCATCTAAATGATCTCTTCCTATTACAATAGGTGCTTGCAGTTCACCAGAGGAAACCATATCGTTAATGGCTTCACCGAAAAGGTTTCGTTCTCGATAGCCTAACCAACAAATTCTTGCTGGTAATCCCTGAAACTGCACTTTTTCCTGCGCCATAGTAATCCACCTTCTTAGGGCTTCATCCTCTGGAAATAATTCTAATACTTTAGCATCTGTTTTATAAATATCTTCAGGATCACCAGATAATGCAACCCAGCGAAAGGGTCCCTTGCCTTCACAAAATAATGGCCGGATAAATGCAGGTACAAATCCTGGAAAGTCAAAAGCATTTTCCACTCCACCATTTTCTTTGGCTTGCCCACGTAAATTATTTCCATAATCAAAAGTTATTGAACCCATTTTTTGTAAATCCAGCATCGCCTGACAATGAACTGCCATGGAGTGGTAGCTCATCTCAATATATTTATCCGGGTTGGTATTTCTTAATTTGAGTGCTTCATCAAAAGATATTCCATGTGGAACATAGCCGTTCAACTCATCATGGGCTGAAGTTTGATCGGTAACAATCTCCGGTATGATTCCACGTTTAACAAATTCAGGTAATACATCTGCACAGTTTCCTAATAATCCAATGGATAGGGATTCTCCTTTAACTTTGGCATTAACTGCCAATTGCAATGCCTGATCTAAATTATTTACGGATGTATCCAAATAGCCAGTCTCTAAACGACGCTGAATTCGATGAGGATCAATTTCAACCGTAATGTTCACCCCTTCATTCATGGTTACTGCTAATGGTTGAGCACCACCCATTCCACCAAGTCCACCTGTAAGAGTAAGTGTTCCTTTTAAGGTACCACCAAATTTTTGCTTTCCCAGCTCCGCCAGGGTTTCGTAGGTACCTTGTAAAATTCCCTGGGTACCGATATAGATCCAACTCCCGGCAGTCATTTGGCCATACATCATCAACCCTTTTTTGTCCAATTCCCGAAAGTGTTCCCAATTTGCCCAATTGGGAACTAACATAGAATTTGAAATGAGTACCCGTGGCGAATGGGTATGGGTTTTGAATACTGCAACAGGTTTCCCAGACTGGATGAGTAGTGTCTCATCATTTTCCAATTTTTTCAAACTTTCCAGAATTGCGTCAAACGCTTCCCAATTCCTAGCAGCTTTTCCTAAGCCTCCATAGACAATAAGTTCATCGGGATTTTCAGCATTGTCCGGATCTAAATTATTTTGAATCATCCTATAAGCAGCTTCCTGATGCCAACCTTTACAACTCAAAGTTGTCCCTGTAGGTGCTTTAACTAATCTGGCTTTAGCCATAATTTAATTTTCCATAATTTTATTAATCAAATGTGGGATGTCCCAAGGCATCATTAATGGGCTGAAACCAGTCTAGATTATTTTTATGTGAATCCCATGAAAAGATACTCACTCCCTTAAACCCATTTAATCTTGCCAATAATATTTTATCCGCAGCGGATTGAGCATCTTGATTAAATGTAGAAACACCAATAACTACCATTTCTAATTCATCCTGAGCTAAATTGGATTTCATAATTTGAACTGAATTATTAAAATCACGAATTTCTTTAAAGTAGTTCATTGGAACTACAAAGTCAATTATCCCTTTCTGAACCCACTTATCCCATTCCTGATACCATCGGTATTTTGCATCGATAATATTTGGTTTTACGGCAGCGCTTAATTTGATATTATGACCTGGTTTGTGGACTTCATGATATATATTTCTCACTAATTCAGTAACTGCATCTCTTCTAAATTTATCCCAAGCCACATACATTGAATCTACAAATTCCTGACTCCAACCAAAACGTGGAGAAATAATTCCCCGAACAATATCTCTTGGGTTTATATCATAAATATTTTCAAATACAGCCATACCACTTTTATTATATCCATACACCTCATCCTGAAACCGAATGTAATCCAGGTGGATGCCATCGATATTATATGAATTTATGATTTCGGAATAAACAGACAACAGGTATGGATTAACCTCGGGGTGAGTCGGCGATAGATATACTCCTTCCCATTGAGGTGATTGTGGTTCAGAAAGTTTAATTTGCGAATCCATTTTACCATGGATATTTGCTTCTGTCCAGCCTTTTTGAGTATGATATAAATGTTCAGGATTTTCAGGAGGTGTCTTTGATGACCATAAAATATATGAATTCATCCAGGCATGAACCTCGATGCCCAATGCATGTCCCAGTGTCACCGCGTAATCCAGGGGATCAAATTCAGTTGCTATTTTGGGATGTTTTGGAACAATCTCAGAATTATAAAATGCATAACCACGCCCCCGTACCTGAATAAAAACAATGTTATATCCAGACTGGTAGGCATAAACCAATGCCGAATTTATCATTTTTTCATTGTACATACTTTCTCTGACAATCCACAGACAACGTGTATCCAATTCTGATAATTGGGCGAAGGAAAATTGAAGGAGGAAAAAAAACAGGGCAGAATATTTAATTGCCCTGTTCATAATACGAGTTATTTGATTCAAAATAATTTATACTGCCTAACTTTTGATATTATTCCTTAGTATCTCCCTTTTTTTCCTCTACAACTTCATTATCACTAATTTCCGTTACATCTGGAGCAATATCAATAAATTCAATGAGAGAAACCGGTGCATTATCATTTTTTCGATTATTCAACTTTATAAGGCGGGTATAACCTCCCTGCCTATCAGCATAGGCTGGAGCTATTTCATGAATAAGGATATTTGCAATTTCTTTTCCTCTTTTGCCGGTAATTCTTTTTTGGATTAATCGCCGACCATGCACATCGCCCCTTTTAGCGTAAGTTACCAACCGCTCAATATAACTCCTAAGTTCTTTTCCCTTTGCATCTGTAGTTCTTATTTTTTTATGGATAACCAAAGATGCCGCAAGGTTACTAAACAATGCTTTCCGGTGACTAGCTGTCCGGTTAAGTTTTCTTCCTTTTTTCTGATGCCTCATTGTATTGAATTATTCCGTTTCTAAATATTGTTTTACATCCATACCAAAATGAAGTTCCAACTCACCTAATTTTTCCTGAAGTTCAGTTAATGATTTACGGCCGAAATTTTTAAACTTCAACATTTCACTTTCTTCTTTATCAACAAGTTCACTAATGGTTCTTATTCCAGCGGCTTGTAAACAATTATGACTTCTTACAGAGAGTTCCATTTCATCAATTGATTTTGTTAAAATGCCTTTTATCTCAAGTGCTTCGTTAATTTCTTCTTCATTAACAGCTCTAATTGCAGAAGAATCATTAAACATAAAGTAGGCTAATTGCTGTCTCGTAATATCGGCAGCATGGTTAATAGCATCTTTTGGAGTTGTAGATCCATCAGATCTAATTTCCATTGTTAATCTTTCATGATCTTCTGTGGAAGTTGCAATGGGTTGAACATCCCACGAAACACTTGTAATAGGATTAAAAATAGAATCAATTGGGATTGTACCAATCGTATCATCCTGCCGTTTATTTCTAACTGCTGAAGAATATCCTTTCCCACGAGAAATACGAATTTCAAATATGATAGTTTTTTCTTCAGTAATAGTTGCAATATGATGTTTTGGGTTTAACACATCGAACATCTTGGTTAAATTACCAATATCTGCACCAGTAAATTTGCAGGGACCATGTAATTCGACTAAAATAAGTTCTGGTCCTTCATCAACCACTTTAAACCTTACTTCTTTTAAGTTTAAAATTATGTCTGCAATATCTTCCAAAACCCCTTTAATTGAAGTGAATTCATGGGATACCCCATCAATTTTAATGGATGTTATTGCCCCACCGGGAATAGAAGTAAGAAGTGAACGTCTCAATGTATTACCAATAGTAACACCATATCCTCTGTCAAAAGGCTCTGCTATTACTTTTGCGTAATTATCTGATTCATCAATAACTTCTATATCTATCTCATGAAAATATTTATTACTTGCCATTTTTATTACCTTATTTTATTTGGAGTAAAGTTCTACTACTAATTGCTCTTCAACGGGTTCTTCAATTTCATCCCTTTCTGGTACATTATCAAATATCCCCATCAATTTTCCCTTATCAAGAGTGAGCCAAGGTCTTGGATTATCACCTTGAACGGATCGCATGGATTCCTGAAAAAGTTCCATTTTTTTACTTTTATCCCTTACCTGAATAATATCTCCAGAGGATAATTGATATGATGGAATATTTACTTTATGATTATTTACCAAAAAATGTCCATGACTTACTAACTGTCTGGCACTTGAACGGGTTGATGCAAGTGCTAGTCTATATACGGTATTATCTAATCTTGATTCTAACATAATTAAAAGATTATGACCGGTTGGCCCTTTTCTTGATACCGCCTTCTTGAAATAATTTCGAAATTGTTTTTCTAAAACTCCATACAAATATTTGATCCGTTGTTTTTCTCTTAACTGAATACCATAGTTGGAAAGTTTCCTACGTCTGCCTTGTCCCTGTTGTCCAGGGGGATAATTTTTTCTGATATTCCCAAATTTAGGTGATTCAAAAACGGGAAATTCCAGTCTTCTACATAATCGTGCTCTTGGTCCTGTATATCTTGCCATGCGATTCCTTTAGGTTAAACTCTTCTCTTTTTAGATGGTCTGCATCCATTATGAGGAATTGGAGTAACATCCATAATAGCAGTTATATTTAATCCTGCAGCTCTCAATGCCCGGACAGCCGCTTCTCTTCCTCCTCCAGGTCCTTTTACACGCACTTCAATCGTGGATAATCCCAGAGCCATTGCATCTTCAGCTGCTTTTTTAGCTGCTTCAGTTGCAGCGAATGGGGTACTTTTCCGAGACCCTTTAAATCCAAGAGCTCCAGAACTGCACCATGAAATTGCATTTCCAAATTTATCTGTGAGAGTTACAATAGTATTATTAAAGGATGCTTTAACAAATCCTATACCCTCTGGATCTACTTTTATTTTTTTCTTTTTCTTTTTTGGTCCAGCCAATTAACTGTCTCCCCTAAACTTCGGCTTTCTTCTTGCCAGCGATTGTTTTCTTTTTACCTTTTCGAGTACGGGCATTATTCTTAGTATTCTGACCACGAGTTGGCAATCCTTTCCTATGTCGTAATCCACGATATGATCCAATATCCATTAACCGTTTAATATTTCTAGAATTTTGCCCTCTAAGTTCACCCTCAACAGATAACATATCACCTATGGCGTTTCTGATCGCCAACAGCTGTTCTTCTGTTAATTCGTGTACCCGAATATCCGCGCTAATACCACTTGTATCTAAAATCTTTTTTGACTGAGTATGCCCTATACCATAAATGTATGGTAAAGCATACTCAACTTTTTTATTTCTTGGTAAATCAATTCCTGCAATACGAGCCAATTATATTTCTCCTAACCTTGTCTCTGTTTATGTTTCGGATTTTCACAAATTACTCGAATCACGCCATGACGCCTAATGATCTGGCATTTTTTACAAATTTTCTTTACTGATGCGCGTACTTTCATAATTTATTTTTAATCCTGACTATTTATATCTAAATGTTATTCTGCCTCTACTTAAATCATAGGGCGATAATTCTAATTTTACCGTGTCACCTGGTAATATTTTTATATAATGCATCCTCATCTTTCCTGAAACATGGGCAAGAACTATATGTCCATTTTCCAACTTTACCCGAAACATAGCATTAGGCAGTGTTTCAGTAATTTCTCCATCTACTTCTATGGCAGCTTCTTTGGCCATTATATTGTTAGTATTTTCGCTCCTTCTTCAGTTATTGTAATTGTATGCTCAAAATGAGCAGATGGCATTCCATCATTTGTGCAGACTGTCCAGCCATCTTTTTTAGTAAATACCCCAGGCGTTCCCATATTAATCATTGGTTCAATGGCAAAACACATACCTACTTCAATTTTGGGTCCGGTTCCGGGTTTACCATAATTTGGTATTTGCGGTTCCTCATGCAATTTTGTACCAATGCCATGACCAACTAATTCAGTTACTACACCATAACCATTTGATTCAGCTTTTTTCTGTACTGCATGACCAATATCTCCAATTCTATTTCCAGGCAAAGCATGATCAATTCCATCCAATAAGCACTCCCGTGTTACAGACATCAATTTTTCCTTTTTGGAATCAACTGTACCAACTGCAAATGATTTGGCATGATCTCCATAGTACCCATCTATCAAGCTACCCACATCAATTGAAACGATCTCACCATCTTGCAATTTTCGATTGTTCGGTATTCCATGAACAACCTCATCATCTATAGAAATACACAATGTTGCCGGGTAACCATACAAGCCCTTAAATCCGGGTTTAGCTCCTTTGGATCTAATAAATTTTTCAGCTTCACGATCCAACTCCATAGTAGTTATTCCCGGAGCAATTAATTCTTGAATAAACTCAAGTGTTTCTTTTACTATTTGACATGCTTTTGAAATCTTCTCAATTTCACCAGCACTACGGATATGAATCACCTTAGTTTATTAAAAAGCAAGGAAGAATTTATCTTCTTCTATCTCGCCCTTTTAGTTTGCCTGTTTTCAAAAAGCCATCGTAATGACGCATTAATAAATGTGACTCTATTTGCTGCAGAGTATCCAATGCGACACCAACAATAATAAGTAAACTTGTACCACCATAAAAACTAGCCAAAGAGAAATCAACATTAAAAAAACCAGATAGAAAGGTTGGGAAAATAGCAATTAATGCTAAAAATACAGATGCCGGCAATGTGACCCTGGTTAGAATATGATCAATATAATCTGAGGTTGATTTTCCTGGCCTGACACCCGGTACAAAGCCACCCTGTTTTTTCATATTATCTGCTACATCTACCGGATTAAATGCGATTGCTGTATAAAAGTAAGTGAAAATAATTATTAGAAATGCAAAGAAAAGTGAATACACTATATGTGTTGGGGCAAATACACGCATCAGCCAATCTCCAAAACCATATCCTTGAGGGAAAAATGATGCTATTGTACTTGGTATAAACATAAGCGCTTGTGCAAAGATAATCGGCATTACTCCTGCAGTTAATATTCTCAACGGAATATGTGTTGCCTGTCCTCCATAGACTTTTCGTCCAACTACCCTCTTAGCATATTGAACCGGAATTTTTCTCACACCGGTAGTGACTGCCACTACCACCATAGTGATTCCAAACATTAATACCAATAACAATATATTTTCAAATGGATTTGATAATCCATTTTGGATCTGAATAAACTGATTTTTAAAAACGCTGGGGGCACGTGCAATGATACCTACCATAATAATAAGTGAAATTCCATTTCCAATACCATGGTCAGAAATCTGTTCACCCAGCCACATAACAAATACCACTCCGGTAACCATTGTCAATATCGTAACAAAATAAAATATAGGTCCTGCGTTGGGTACAACTGGCCCAACACTGGTAGTCTGGCTGGAAAGAAACACTGACATCCCAACTGCTTGAAGAGATGCAATCATAACCGTTCCATAACGTGTGATCTGAATGATTTTCTTTCTCCCTTCCTCACCCTCTTTTTGAAGTCTTTGAAAATACGGTACAACGGCACCAAGCAACTGGATAATAATGGATGCAGAAATATAAGGCATAATTCCCAATGCAAAAATAGATGCCTGGGAAAAGAAACCTCCTGCAAACATATCATACAAACCAAGTAATGTGTCTTTATATCCACCCATCATGGATGCTAAAGCAGTTTTATCAATTCCAGGGATAGGGACTTTTCCGCCCAGCCGATATACTAATAGTAACAACCCCGTAAAAATCAGCTTTTTACGCAAATCAGGTATTTTAAAAATATTTAGGAATTTCTCCATCATTTATAAATGGCTTTCCCCCCAGCCTTTTCAAGTTTTTCAATTGCTGATTTACTGAACATATCTGCAGTAATTTCTATTGGGTTTTTCAATTCTCCATTACCTAATATTTTAACGGGAATATCCGTTTTTTTAATCACACCTCTTTCGTGTAATATAGTAACATTCACCGTATCAAGTTCTAAAGATGCAATTCGTTCAAGATTTACAATCTGAACTTCCTTTCTAAATCCATAATTTGAGAATCCTCTTTTAGGAAGACGTCTCATTAGGGGAGTTTGCCCACCTTCAAAGTGAAATCTATTTTTCGTACCTGAACGAGATTGATATCCGTTATGACCTTTACCAGCAGTACGACCTTGTCCCGTTGCATTTCCTCTTCCAATACGTTTGGAATTCCTTACAGATCCTTCAAGTGGCTTTAGAGTTCCTAAATCCATTAGACTTCCTCCACTTTCACAAGATGATTAACCGCAGTAACCATACCCTGAATAGCTGAATTATTAATTTTTACCACAGAACTATGCATTTTTCTAATACCCAATGCTATTAGTGTATCTTTGGTGCGCTGGCGGTACCCAATTGCACTTTTAATTTGTGTTATTTTTATCTTTTTATCAGCCATATTTTTAACTAAACAATTCCTTTAAGGATATTCCTCTCTGCCTGGAAACTTTCAAAGGGTCACGTAATTCTTTCAGACCATGTTCAACTGCTTTTACAACATTAATAGCATTGGTTGAACCAGAATTTTTCGAAAGGATATTGGCAATTCCAATTTGCTCCATTACTGCACGAACAGGACCGCCGGCAATAATACCGGTACCGGGAGAAGCAGGCTTTAACATTAAACGAACTGCTCCATATTTTATATTAATTTTATGGGGAATTGTACCATTTATTAATGGCGCTTTAAAAATACGCTTTTTGGCATTTTCTTTTGCTTTATTTACAGCAGATGCAACCTCATTTGCCTTACCAAAGCCAACCCCAACATGTCCCTTGCCATCTCCAACAACAACCAAAGAATTAAAACGCATACTTCTTCCACCAGTTGTAGCTTTTGAAACTCTGTTAATACATACAACCGTTTCTTCTTTTAAGTCCAATTCTGTTGGATTTATGAAAGTACTCAAGAATATCTCCGTTAAATAGTTATTTCTGCTGAACGGATTGCCTCTGTAAGCGCTTTCACCCGTCCATGATATTTGTATCCATTTCGATCAAAAACAATTCTGCCAATTTTTGCTTCTTTGATCTTTTCAGCAAGAGATTCACCTACAATCTTGCTTTTTTCAATTTTGTTCGCAGCTTTATCAATCAAGCTTTTAATATTTTTATCAATACTAGATGCAGATAACACCGTAATTCTTTTTTCATCATCCACCAATTGAGCATATATATTTGTATTTGAACGATACACAACGAGACGAGGATGATTACCGATATTTTTCTGCATAATCCGGTATTTTATTCGTGAACGCTTTTTTTGCCAGATTTGATATTTACTTTTTTTTGCCATAATTATGCTTCACCAACTCCAATGGATTTACCTGCTTTCTTTCTAATATATTCATTTGAATATTTAATACCCTTCCCCTTATAAGGTTCAGGTTTTCTCAATTCCCTGATGTTTGCAGCGACTTGCCCTACTTCCTGCTTATTAATTCCTTTAATAATTACAGTATTTGCATTGGGGGTTTCAATTGTTATTCCTTCAGGTTTTTCAAAATAAATTGGATGGGAAAAACCAACATTTAAAAGAAGAAAGTTGCCTTTACTTGCATCTGCTGTATAACCCACACCAACTAAATTCAATTCTTTTTGAAATCCTTGAGATACACCCTCTACCATATTTGCAATTAACACACGAGTTAAACCATGCAGCTCCCGCTGAATTTTCTCATCTGAATTCCGAGTAACCACTACTTCATTATCATTAATAGAAATCTGAATATCAGACTTAAATTCCTGATTTAATTCACCAAGTTTTCCTTTAACGAAAATGTTATCCTCTTTTCGACTCACTTCAACTCCTTCTGGAATTGAAATGGGTTGCTTTCCTATATTCGACATTTTACATTAATCCTTTATTTACCAAACCTGACATAAAACTTCACCACCCACATTGAGCAATTTAGCTTTTTTATTTGATACAACACCTTTTGAAGTGGACAAAATTGAGATCCCCATTCCATTTAATACGCGAGGAAGGTTATCCGACGCAACATATCTTCTGCATCCTGGCTTACTAAACCTTTGAATACCATGAATCACAGGATTTTTATCATAATCATAATTTAAAAATACTCTAAGCATATCTTGCTTGTCATCTTTAATTAATATAAAATCACGGATGAATTTTTCTTCTTTTAAAACAAATGAAATCCGCTTCTTTATATTAGACGCTGGAATATCTACCCAATTCTTTTGTGCACTTTGCGCATTTCGAATACGAGTCAAATAATCAGCTATTGGATCAGTCATTGACATATTTCTCTCCTACCAACTCGCTTTTTTAACACCAGGAATAAACCCTTTTAGAGCCATTTCTCTAAAACAAATTCTACAAAGACCAAATTTTCTGTATACAGAATGAGGTCTTCCACAATTATTACAACGTGAATATTTTCGAGTTGAAAATTTTGGTTTTCTTTGAGCTTTTACTACTAACGCTTTTCTTGCCATTATGCCTCAGCACCTTCTTCTATTTTCTTTTTTTTCTGGCGAATTGGAAGCCCCAATGCAACAAGTAGTTCATATGCTTCTTCATCCGTTTCACCAGTTGTCACAATTGATATATTCAGGCCTCTAATGTTATTAATTTTATCATAATCTATCTCAGGGAAAATGATTTGTTCAGTTACACCAAAATTATAATTCCCTCTTCCGTCAAACCCCTTTGCAGAAAGGCCTCGAAAATCTCTTATTCTTGGGGAGGCAACAGATATAAATCTGTCTAAATATTCGTACATTTTATTTCCCCGCAAGGTTACACGAATACCAACAGGGTCACCTTCCCTGATTTTAAAATTTGAAATAGCTTTCTTGGAAATAGTTATCACTGCTTTCTGCCCAGCAATTGTGGTCAATTCTTCCACACCGGATGTGAGCCATTTTTTATTTTCTTTGGCATCGCCAAGTCCCATATTTAAAACAACTTTTTCAAGTTTAGGAATGCGCATTGCATTCTGAATACCTAAACGATCTGATAAATATTTATGAACAACTTCATTATATTTTACCAGCAATCGGGGTTTGTAATTATTATTTTCTTTAGCCATAATTAATTAATCACCTCACCGGTTGATTTTGCAAATTTAACTTTTTTACCATTTTCCAGCGATTTAAATCCAACACGCGTGGGTTTACCGCCAACAACCAACATAATATTTGAAATGTGAATAGATGATTCTTTCTCTATGATTCCACCCTGAGGATTATCCTGAGTAGGACGAGCATGTTTTTTCACAATGTTTACACCTTCCACAACAACTCGATCTTTATCCAGATAGACTTTTATAACTCGCCCGGTTTTACCAGCGTCATTGCCCGTTGTAACTTGTACAGTATCACCTTTTTTTATTTTCATTCTATAATACCTCAGGGGCTAGGGATAAAATTTTCATAAATCTTTTTTCTCTTAATTCCCTGGCAACTGGACCGAAAATACGAGTGCCTTTGGGCTCTTGCTGACCATCAATTAATACTGCTGCATTTTCATCAAACCGGATATATGACCCATCACCCCGTCTTCTCTCTTTTTTCGTCCTCACAACAACAGCGTGAGAAATTTCGCCCTTTTTCACGACACCACCCGGAATCGCTTTCTTAACAGAGACAATTATAGTATCACCAACATGAGCATACCGACGACCAGTTCCACCAACCACACGGATGCATTGGATCACTTTTGCGCCTGTATTATCTGCTACTTTTAATTTAGTTTCCTGTTGTATCATTATTTAGTAATTTCTTAAATACCTGTTGCTTTTTCTTCAACTTGATTTAAACGCCAACGTTTTAATTTGCTTTTGGGTTGACATTCAATAATGCTCACCTTATCCCCTAGCTGACATTCATTTTCAGGATCATGAACATAATATTTTTTAGATTGTGTTACATATTTTTTATAAACGGGGTGAGGACTTCGTGTATCAATTTGAACGACAGCCGTTTTCTGCATTTTTGATTCTAAAACATACCCAATAAGCTGTTTTCTATTATTATCTGCCAAAATTTAGTTTCCTCTTTTGCCTAATTCAAATTCTCTAATTGCAGTTTTAATTTGAGCTATTTCTCTACGAACAAATCTGATTTTTTGAGGATGCTCCAGTTGCTGCAATGCTTTTTGAAATCTCAAATTCACCAAAGATTCCTGACCATCTTTCAATTTGGTTATAAGCTCTTCTTGACCCAATTTAATTAATTCACTTTTTCTCAAAATTATACCCCTACTTCACGCCTTCCAACTGTTTTGGTTTTGATTGGAAGCTTGTGTGAGCAAAGCCTGAATGCTGTCTCAGCTTCTTTTTCATCAAGACCTTCAATTTCAAATAATATCCTTCCCGGTTTAACAACAGCCACCCAATATTCTGGAGCACCTTTACCTTTTCCCATCCGAGTTTCAGCCGGCTTTTTGGTTATTGATTTATCTGGAAAAATACGAATCCACATCCTGCCGACTTTTCTTACTTTTCTGGAAATTGTAATACGAGCAGCTTCAATTTGACGGCTCGTAATCCATCCCGGTTCCAATGCCTTCAAGCCGTAAGATCCAAAAGAAACATAATCTCCTGAATGTGCCATACCCCTCATACGACCTTTTTGAGTTTTTCTAAATTTTACTTTTCTGGGTGCTAACAATGCGCTTACCTATTAATTTCTCTTTTCACCTGTGTAAATCCAAACCTTTACACCAATAACACCATAGGAAGTATGGGATTCTGTAATTGTATAATCAATTAGTGCCCTTAATGTATGAAGAGGAACCCTTCCCTCTCTATATGTCTCACTTCTTGCAATTTCGTTGCCATTTAAACGACCGGAAACACAAACACGAATTCCTTCAGCACCCATACTCATGGTTGACTGTATAGCTTTTTTGACAGCTCTTCTATAATTTACCTTTTTTTCAAGTTGCTGAGCGATATTCTGTCCAACCAATTCAGCTCTGAGTCCAGGTCTTTTAATCTCAGATACATTTATATTAACATCATAGCCCATAAACTTTTTTAATTCTTTTTTAAGCGCTTCTACTTCAGAACCACCACGACCAATTACAATACCTGGTCTTGCAGTATGGATAGTTACAGAAACTCTTTTAGGGGTACGGGAAATTTCAATTCGAGAAATACTGGCATGTCCCAATCTATTATTAATATAATTTCGTAGAATAATATCTTCATGCAATTTTGCTGCATAATTTTTCTCATCAAACCAAACGGAGTCCCAGTCCCGGTTGATTCCTAATCTAAGTCCTATTGGATTGGTTTTCTGTCCCAAATCACCCTCTTTTATTTTCTATCATCCGAAATGACAATTGTTAATTGACTTGTTCTTTTTAAAATACGCATTGCCCTCCCCATTGCAGCAGGCCTGAATCGCTTCATAGTTGGCCCCTGATCAACATACGCATTTTTTATATATAATTTATCCACATCAAATGTTTCTTCTGCTTGCATTAGATTTGCCAAAGCAGAAGAAATTGTTTTATGAATAATTTGCGCAGCCTTTTTATTTGTAAAACTTAATTTAGTTAAGGCATCATTCACCTTAGCATTCTTTACTACATCCAAAACATGACGAACTTTTTTTGCCGACTGACGGATATCCATTTTAGAAATTGCTTCCATACCTATGCCTTCCTATCTCCAGAATGCTGTCTGAAAACTCGAGTAGGCGCAAACTCTCCCAATTTATGGCCAACCATATTTTCAGAAACAAACACTGGGATAAATTTATTCCCATTGTGAACAGCAAATGTATGTCCAACAAACAGAGGTGAAATTGTGGATCTACGAGACCATGTTTTAATGACTTTTTTCTTAGTAGATTTGCTCATTTCATTAACTTTTTTCTCAAGCTTCGCATCAATAAACGGTCCTTTTTTTAAAGATCTTGGCACAGTCTATTTTCTCCTCTTGATAATATATTTATTAGATGCTTTATTTTTTTTACGAGTCCGATATCCCTTTGCAGGAGTACCCCACGGAGAAACCGGATGACGCCCACCAGAGGTTTTACCTTCACCACCACCATGGGGGTGATCCACCGGATTCATTGCAACACCACGAACTTTAGGTCTGCGACCCATCCAACGGGCTCGGCCAGCTTTACCAATTGAAATATTTTCATGGCTTTTATTTCCTACCGTACCAATTGTAGCCAAACAATTCTCTGGAATCATTCTTAATTCACCGGAGGGTAATTTTAGCGTAACCATACCAGTTTCAGAGGCCATGATTCGAGCGTAAGAGCCTGCACTACGTGCCATTTGAGCACCTTTACCAGGCTTAAATTCAATATTATGAACCAATAAACCCTCGGGTATTTTGCCTAACGGCATAGCGTTGCCTGTTTTGAATGGAATTTGATTTTCCATTGATGAAATAATTTTATCACCAACTTTAATTCCATCAGGAGCAATAATATACCTTTTTTCTCCATCGTCATAATTAACCAAGGCTATACGGGGCGATCGATTAGGATCATATTCAATGGATTCAATAATACCTGAAAAATCAAATTTATTCCGTTTAAAATCAATTATACGATACCGCCTTCTATGTCCACCACCACGGCTTCTAGAAGTTATTCTACCATTGTTATTTCTACCACCTGTTTTTCTCAGAGCAGTAGTTAACTTACGCTCAGGAGTACTCTTTGTAATTTCTTCAAAGGTAGAAACCGACATATATCTACGGCTCGGAGTATCTGGTTTTAACTTTCTAGTAGGCATCCTTTATGCATCCCCGCCTAATAAATCAATAGAGAATCCTTCTTGCAAGGTTACAATCGCCTTTTTCCAGCTCGACCTATTTCCCCTTGTCCGTAAAACATGGCCATTACTTTTTATGGTCATATTTTTATTTTTCCCCTTAAAATTCATGGTTGCAACTTTTTTAATTTTAACCTTAAACTTTTCTTCAATGGCATCTTTTATTTCAAGCTTATTGCATTGCTTTTCTACCTGAAAAACATACTTGTTCAATGCCTCACTAAGCATTGTTCCTTTTTCGCTTAAAATTGGCCTAAGTATAATTGAGCTTTTAATTGACATCTTAAGATAATTGTTTATTTAATATTTCAACACTGGCTTCATTTGCAAGAATCATTTGGCAATCCAGTAAATCATAAGTTGATGCTGACTGAACAGGTACAACACAAATATTTTTAATATTTCTTGATCCTAAATACAAATTCTCTTCCATTGTATCAGTTAAAACTGTAACTTTTTCCCCAGTTAAGTTAAAATTCTTCAACAACCCGGAAAATTCACTTGTTTTTGGGGTTTCCGGTAAAATATTATCTATTACAATAAAATTATTTTCTGAAACTTTCTGAGAGAGTACACTTCTTCTTGCTAACTGCCTAACTTTTTTATTCACCTTTTTATCATATTTATGAGGCTTTGGTCCAAATGCTTTTGACCCATGAACTCGAGAAGGGTTTCGGATTGAACCAACTCGAGCACGTCCAGTACCTTTTTGACGCCATGGTTTTGCACCACTTCCAGATACTTCGGCTCTAGTTTTGCTCGAATGAGTCCCTTGCCTTATTGAAGCCATCTCAGAACTCACAGCCAAATATACGCAATGTTTATTCGGTGTAATGCCAAACACTTCTTCGTTAAGAGTCACTTTTTTAGCGGATTTTTTTCCTGATTTCTGATATATATCTAATTTCATTTAATAATATTAAATTTTGGATATAAAGACAATGCCATTATTCGCCCCCGGAACTGCACCCTTTATAAATACTAAATTTTTATCTTTTTCTATACGGGTAATTTCTAAATTCTTTACAGTAACATTTTCATTGCCCATTCTGCCAGCCATTCTTGTACCAGGCCAAACTCTAGATGGATCTGATCCTGCACCTATAGAGCCAGCTTTTCTCATTACACTATTTTTACCGTGAGATCGTCTTCCACCACTAAACCCATGACGCTTCATATGACCGGCAAATCCTTTACCCTTTGACACGCCTGAAACTGCTACAAAATCACCTGTCTCAAACAAATCCGCAGTTATTTTCTGCCCGAGCTCAACATTCTCTAAATCTTGAAATGCAATTTCTTTTAAAATCTTCTTAGCCGTAACTTTAGCTTTATCAAAATGCCCCTTTTCAGATTTATTAGTGTGACGAGGCGCCTTTTCTAAATATCCCATTTGAATTGAAGAATAACCATCCTTTTCAACAGATTTAATTTGAGTGACTTCGCAGGGACCCGCCTCAACAATCGTAACAGGATAATCAGACCCAAGATCATCAAAAATTCTTGTCATCCCAATTTTTCGTCCTATTATAAAATCAATTGCCATAATTAAGTCTTTATTTCAATATCTACACCAGCGGGCATATCAAGCTGCATGAGCGCATCTACAGTTTTAGAAGTTGAATTCATTAAATCCACAATTCGTTTATGTACCTTTATTTGAAATTGCTCTCTTGACTTCTTGTCAACATGGGGGGAGCGGTTCACAGTATAAATACTACGCTTTGTTGGCAATGGAATAGGACCCATTACCAGTGCTCCTGTATTTTTAGCTGTTTTAACAATCTTTTCCATGGATTTATCCAAGAGGATATGATCGTAAGCCTTCAATCTGATTCGTATTCTGTTCATGTAGTTTTCTTTACCTATTCAACAATTTCAGTTACAACGCCAGCACCAACAGTATGACCACCTTCACGGATTGCAAATCGAAGTTCCTGCTCCATTGCAATTGG
>Ga0207991_1000972_pt1 | contig 18490 bp, 17 predicted proteins | sample ETN07SmetaG_FD_185786 | JGI IMG/M metagenome (GOLD analysis project Ga0207991, IMG submission 185786) | Marine microbial and viral communities from oxygen minimum zone, Eastern Pacific Ocean - ETNP2014F14-07SV275 (SPAdes) (version 2) | ecosystem: Environmental > Aquatic > Marine > Oceanic ... | reverse complement strand
GGAGAACTGCCGGATCCAAGTCCTTTTTATATTCGAACGATCTGCGAAGAGTAAAACATGCTGTATTTTTTGATCAAATTAATGGCTATTACGGCCATCAGAACTTTTTTCAATAAAATTTCTGCGGAGAATGTGGATTATATTGCAAAAGATACACCCATAATCTTCACTGCCAATCATCCCAACACAATGATGGATCCAATGATCATTGGGTATACATGTAAAAGAAAACTGCATTTTTTTGCTAAAAGTACCCTTTTCAATAATCTGATCGCAGGATGGTTTTTACGCCGGATCCAAATTGTACCTGTTTATCGTAAGGTGGATGATCCCAGTAAAATGGATCAAAATAAAGAGACGTTTTCTAAAGGGTATGAGATCCTTAAACAGAATAAAGCTTTCCTCATTTTTCCTGAAGGCATTTCCACTGGTGACCGCAAATTGAGTCAAATCAAAACAGGCGCCGCGCGCATTGGGTTCGGTGCAGAAGCTGAAAATGATTGGCAGTTAGGTGTGCAGATCATCCCCGTAGGATTAAATTATGCAAACGCTATAAAATTTCGCAGCGATGTTTCTACACGGTTTGGTCAACCAATACAATTAACTGATTTTCGGGACGTATATGAGCAGAATGAAAAAGAAGCTGTGCATCTAGTAACTGAACAGATTGAAACAGCATTATCAAAACTTACCATCAATCTTAAAGACTTGGAAATGCAGGAGATCGTTGAAGCACTGGAAAGAATTTACAAACAAGAATTGGCTGTTGATCTGGGTTTAGAGACTGAAAACAAGGCAGATGATTTTTCTGTGACCAAAGGGCTTATCAATGCGGTGGAATGGTATTATGAAAATGAACCGTCGAAGGTAAATGAATTTAAAGGGATGCTGAACCTCTACCAACGGCTTCTCAATCGTTTGCAGATCAAGGATGAATTTTTGGACCCTGCAAGTAGCAGGGTTACTTTTTGGGAAAGAATAAAAGCAATTCTATACATAATAATTATGTTCCCTATTTACCTCTATGGACTGATCAATAATGTGATTCCCTACAAATTCCCCCGCTGGTATGCCCGTCATTTTGTACAACACAAAGCAGAAGTTGCCCCATGGAAAATGTTGTCCGGGACCATTATTTTTTTAATTTATTATCCCATTGAAATCATCATTTTTGCATCTCTCACTGGTAGTTTCATTTGGACCTTCATTTATGCACTATCATTGATCCCCAGTGGCAATTTTGTTCTTCAGTACATCAATCGTGTTAGTGATTATCGCCAACATCTACGCTTTATTTCTGTTTTTTATAAGAAACGAACTTTGATATATGAATTGATCAAGCAGCGAACAGAGATAATAGATTTATTAAATTCGTATAAAATTGAATACATGGATACTATGGGATTAAATCCTGAAAAATAAATTTTCTCTTATTTAAATAGTTTTTTATAGTTTAACTGCACTTTAGAGAATCAGATGCCGAACAAATCTCCATTTTCAGATATCCTTTCTAGCCTTATTGCTGGTTCAGTTAACTATCGGTTAAAAAGCCACAACTCCCCGATGAGAAATGGGAAATAAAAAACGCCCCTGGAGTTATGATCCAAGGGCTAATGCTCTTGAGTTGTTAACCGGTTCGTGTTACCAACTCAGTATGCTCCGGAGGAGGGACTCGAACCCCCGACCTGGTGGTTAACAGCCACTCGCTCTACCAACTGAGCTACTCCGGAATATTGATTTGTGGCTTAAAAAAGCTGGCAAATTTATTGCACTTTAAGTTGCTCTCAAAGTTACATTTCCTTTTCAGCTATTAAAATTCTTCCCTTATCAAATAAACCTGTTTCAATATTTCGAGTGCCCATATAAACAACACCGTCTTCGTTGTGTATTTCTCCATAAGTGGAATGAATAGATTTTAACCCGCCGAGCCATTTGCGCTTATCAGTTAAATAAACAAGATCTCCGACATTTGCTGACATTCTTTCCATATCATTTTTAGAAAAACGAATAATATTTTCACGTTCATCTTCTTTTTTAAATACCACTTCTACCTTTTCTCCAACTTGATCATTGATATCAGATCCTTTAAACATGATTTTTGCTTTATCTAATGACCAACTTGTTAATCCTTCCGTTGCTTTTTGTTCATCATAAGAGACAAAATAACCAACAATACCCGGAACCAGAATAACAACAAAAACTGCAGAAAACACTTGAGTATTCATTGTTGAATTACCAACCAATGCCAACGCAAATGCCAAACCGACTACTGCTGTCAATCCAACCATTTCTGAACGGCCGGATTGTCTGGATTTGAAAATATCCACAAAGCGATTATAATTATTCCCCATCGCCGTTACATAAACGCCTACGCCAATACATACGATTGTATTATATAATGCACGAATATAGGAATAAGGTCTTGCCGGATTCATCTCGATTCCATGATCAAATGGCGCAATAAATATTCCTGGAAATCTGGCACCAATAATCATCAAAAGGACTCCACCAAGAAATGTAGTAATGACACCTGCCGGTGTAAATCGTTTCCAAAATACACCCATAAAAATGGCAACAACCAATGGCGGAGTTAAAGTAGAATGAAAATACCCATGAGCTTCATATACGGTGGGGAAATTCTTAAACGCCAAGACCGCAAGCACTCCCAAAGCTGTAATTCCGATGGAAGCAAGTCGTGCCACAAAAAGTTCTCTGCGATCTTTTTCAGATTCAATTTCTTGTCTAGCAGGTTTCAAATAAGTAACAATTGGTCGATAAATATCATTCACGCAAATAGCAGCTGTTGCATTAATCAATGTATCTACTGTCGACATTAAGGCAGCTGTTAGAGCAGCCATAACAAACCCAAAAACGCCAGGGCTAGTAATAATACTTGCTACAACAACAAATATTTCATCCGGTGAAGTATTGGGACTAATGATGTCAGGTGATACAACTGAAATGGCTTTTCCAAGCCATCCGGCGCTTCCCACAACAACCGCAGATAGAGGTAAAATAAACATAATATTTATTGCTGCTGCTTTTCGACCTTCATTCACACTTTTACACGCCATAAAACGCATAAGCAATCCTTGATTCATAAAAAGAAAACCTATGGATCCAGCAACAGCATCTTGCCAAAATATTCCTACAAAATTAAAACTAGAAGGTTTGTTAAACTCCGCTAGAGGTAATTTCCATGTTGTTGGAAGTAAATCCCAAAATGTAGAAAATCCTCCCAAATAGGAAATACCAATAAAAAATAACATAAACCCGGCAAATAATAAAATAAATCCCTGTAGTAAATCAGTAAAAATCACTGCAGTTTGCCCGCCAAATGTGATGTAAATCCCCGTAATGATTGCGATAACTACAATGGCACGCATCAGAGTAATATCGATCGCTGTACCCATTATATTTACTGCTTCCGGAAGCATGGGTAGAAGAGCTTTTCCTAAAGTCAAAAACCCAATGCCGATATACCCAACCATATATAATAATAATAAGATCGTAGCTAAAAACCGTGCTGATGGACTGAATCGTTTTTCAAAATATTCAGGTATGGAACGCACTTTTGAATACACAATAATCGGTAACCAGCCAAACATGAAAAACGGTACAAAAAACCAGTCGTTCAAATATGTCATAGATGAACTTATGCCATGTTCAAATCCCTTTGCGGAATATTTTACAAAACTATGACTGCCAACTCCCGTTGCTACGATAGACATTGTAATCAGCCACCAACTAAACCGTCGACCTCCAAAAAAGAAATCCGATGTGCTTTTAGTATAACGACCAAAGTAACTTCCAAAAAGCATCACAACTAAAAAATATACGACCATGACGATCCAGTCTGTTGTCGTACCTATATTATGAAATGTTTCCATTTTTTACTTCAACGCTAAAATAATTAAAATACAATGAAGAGCCATGAACCAAACATAGCCGAACAATAAGATTTTCATCCATTTACGATGTTTTGGTTTATTCATATCCAATGATTTTGACTTCGTTATTAAATATAAACCCGGAAAAAAGAAAAGAGCACCCATACCGTATAAATAGAAAAAAGGAAGCCAAGAGTGTGTAAAAAGGTCCATCTATAAATTGTCGAAATGGGGCTTCAGATTATCGTATGTTTCTAACAAGCCTTCTACCTGTACTTTTATATGACTTATTATCGGCATGAAATTGGTATCCCCTTGCCATCGAGGAACTACATGAAAATGTATGTGCTCTTCTATTCCAGCGCCTCCAGATTTACCTACATTTGCTCCAAAATTAAAGCCCTCTGCATTCATTGATTTTTTGATGATCTCCATAGAAGCATTAGCAAGTTCCATAATCTCACCACGGTCTTGAATCGTCAATTCATTTGAATTATCCGCATGAGTATACGGAGCAATTAGCAAATGTCCATTATTATAAGGGTATAAGTTCATCATAACAAATACGTTTTTCCCACGGTGCAATATAAGCATATTACGGTCATTATCTTTTTTAGGTTTATTACAAAAAATGCACCCATTTTCTTTTTCAGATAAGATATAATCCATTCGCCATGGAGCCCAGAGTCTGGTAAGAGGTAACTGGTGAGGGGTCTTTGGTTTCATTGATCAAATTTGTACGGTGAATTGTGAGAGGTCATGTGTTATTAATTATATTTATTTCTTGGTCTATTGAAGATAAGCGATGTGTCCATTATTTCATTATCAATTATTAACCAGTTACCACTTTACCAATCACCCATTTATTCATCATCAGATTTTGAATTAGCAATCACCTTTCTTTCCATATCTTTAGGCATTTGTTCATAATGACTGAATTCTTCAGTATGCAATGCCCTACCACCAGTTAATGATCTCAAAGTTATGGAATAATTGTACAGATGACTTTGAGGAACTTGAGCCTTAATAATCTGAAATGTACCTTCTGATTCCATTCCCATAATTTTCCCCCGACGGCCGGAAATATCGCCCATAACATCGCCCATATAATCTTCCGGGATCTTCACCTCAATATTCATAATCGGTTCTAGCAAACTTGGTTGTGCCTGCAAAAATGCTTCACGAAATGCATGTTTACCAGCAATCTGAAACGCAATATCTTTTGAATCAACCGGATGTTGTTTACCATCATAAAAATCCACTTTTAAATCCACCACTTTGTACCCAGCTAAAATACCATCAACACAGGCGGACTTAACACCTTTTTCGACAGAAGGAACAAACACTCGATCAACATTCTGACCAACCAGTGAATTAGTAAATTCAACACCTTCCCCCCGTAGTTTAGGTTCGACACGCATCCAAACTTCTGCAAACTGGCCCGCTCCGCCACTTTGTTTTTTATGGCGGTATTTTGACTGTCCATTGCCTTGGATAGTTTCACGATAGGGTATTTTGGGTTCTTTTAAATGGATATCTACATTGAAACGTCTTTTTAAACGATCATGGATAACTTGCAAATGTAATTCTCCTTGACCAGATATAATGGTTTGTTTTACTTCTGAATCTACTCTGTAAATAAACGTTGGATCTTCTTCATGTAAAGTAGATAATCCAACCGCCACCTTTTCCTCATCTCCTTTTGAATGGATTTCAATCGCAGCATGAATGTTAGGCTTCGGATAAACAACTTTTTTTAGTTTTACTCTCAAAGAGGCACCACAAAGAGTATTCCCATTATGTGTATCCTTTAACTTTACCACTGCTCCAAGGTCGCCAGCAGCTAATTCACCAATATTGCTTCTATCTTTACCATTCATGATAAATAATTGGCCAAATCGTTCATTTTGGCTTCTGGACGTATTGTAGAGATCGGCACCCGTACTTACTCTTCCGGAATACACTCGAAAAAATGATAATTCACCTACATGCCCCTCTGAAATTGATTTATATACAAAAATGACTGGATCACTACCCGAAAGGTCTACAATTTTTTCTTCGCCACTGTTCGCATCCAAAGCAGTGATTTGTGCCCTGTCTACAGGCGAAGATCCAAACTTGGAAATAAAGTCCATTAATCTTGCTACGCCGATATTCGATGTAGATGATGTGCAGAATAAAGGAACAAATGTTTGGTTCTGTACTGCAGCATGAATACCATCGCGCATTTCTTCTTCACTCAAATTCCCTTGATCAAAAAATTTCTCTAAAAGTGAATCATCAGATTCAGCTACATATTCAATTAAACTTTGGTGAAGATCATCTACTTGTAATTGCAAATCATCCGGCAATTCAGATTCGGTGAATTTCCCTGATCCATCCATATTGTACTCGATAAGTTCACTACGCAAAACATCAACAGCTTTATTAAAACCAGGGCCGGTATTAACAGGTAATTGCATTGGAAACACATTACTGCCAAACCGTTTCTTACATTGCTTTAGAACTTTATTAAAATTGACGTGCTCACGATCCAACCCATTGATAACAATTATTTTAGGAATATCATTTCTGGTCGCGTGGTCCCACACTTGTTCAGTTCCAATTTCAACTCCATTCACAGCGCTCACTACTACAACAGCCATATCCACTACAGCTAAAGAACTGAGTGCATCACCAATAAAATCAGAATATCCAGGAGTATCAATCAGATTAAATTTTTTCTCTTTCCACTCTGTCACCATTGGAGTTGAGTGAATAGAAATTTGGCGATTTTGTTCTCCAGGATGATAATCGGAAACAGTACTACCGGCATCAATCGTGCCCATTCGATTAATGTGTCCACTACAATAAAGCATCGCTTCGCTCAAGCATGTTTTTCCGCTAGCGCCATGACCAACTAATGCAAAATTTCGGATATCAGAAGTTGAATATTGTTTCATGAGTATTTTCCAGGTTTATTATCTAACATTAATGATTCTATCCGCATTCCCTAATAATAAAGAGTCCAAGTGTACTGACCTTGTTGTCAGAAAATCAAGTTATTCTATTAAAATTCTACCCGTTTGTAACTTCTTCTATATATGATCTTAATGCAGGTATAAGATATGTGTCTGATAATTTTTTAGTTTTAAACGAGTTCGCTAGAATTTTTAAACGCTGCTCAATAGGTTTCGATTTATTGAGTACGATATAATTTTCATCATTAATAGTGCACATGCCACCGTTAAAATTCCCTTTATCCTTCACAATACTTATATCCAATTTTTCAGCGAGTTCTTCAAACATTCTCATCAATTTATCTGGATTAAGGCTCACAATAAATCCTGTCTGTCTTTTTTATTTAAATATTCTACAACTTTTCGAACATCTTCAACATTGTCTTTATTGACAACCAATGTTGCATCATCCGTTGATATTACCACCACATTATCCAAACCAATGACAGCTGTAAATCGATCATCGTTTTGTATAAAATTATTACTGCCATCAATCACAAGTCCACTACCTCTAACTAAATTACCGTCTTTTCGCTTGGGTAATACATCATATACAGCATTCCATGACCCCAAGTCATTCCAGCGAAAAGATGACTTAACTACATAAATATTTTTTGCTTTTTCCATCAGACCATAATCGATTGATTCGGGTTCAATTTCAGACCAAATATCTGTATATGTTTTACTGGATTCAATGCGTTTACCAATTTTCCACAATTGGTTACTCAATTCCGGCATATGGCGACCTAATTCATCCAGAAAGACATTCACCTTCCAAATAAATATGCCTGCATTCCATAGGAAATCCTCGCTTTTCAAAAATCGTTTTGCAGTATTTATATGTGGCTTTTCTGCAAATGTACGAACAGGATATGCATCAAGGTTATCCACTCGACTGTCTGGATCGAATTGGATATAACCGTAAGCAGTTGAAGGGAACGTTGGTTGAATACCGATTGTAACCAATGCATCTTTTTCAATAGCCGTTTTGGTGGCATGGTTCAATGCTTTTTCGAAAGATCGATGACCAACAATTAAATGATCGGCAGGGAATATTCCCATAACAGCTTCACCGTCTACTTTTGAAATATACATTGCTGAAAGGCCTATACAGGGAGCTGTATTTTTGCCACTGGGTTCAGCTATAATATTATTTGATTTTACCCCCATTATTACCTTTTTAATTACATCTGATAAATCTTTTCGCGTAGAAATATAAATCTCATCCGTTTTTTTACACTTGCTCAAACGGTCAACCGTCATCTGCAGCATTGTTTGATCACCAATTATCTTCAATAGCTGCTTTGGTTTATTTTTCCTGCTCATTGGCCAAAAGCGTGTTCCGCTTCCGCCTGCCATAATTACGCTATGCATAGATTAGTTTCCCATAAAGATTGGTTGTAATTCAATATCCCAATTGGCTCGAACTTCAATCGTATCCGGCGAAATAAAGAACCATTCGCTTGTATGAAATGGAAATGCTTTTCCATAAGAATATACCTTATTTTGATCTCTATCATCAAAAACGTGAAATATGTATGAGCTTTCTGGTATGTCTTTATATTCAAAACGACCTTCTGAATTTACAACACTCTTAAAATTCCATTCCTTATTTTCAACGCTTAATATTTCTGTAATCAATTGGGTTGATTCATATCCCTTAACCATTCCAGATAACCCGCCATACCCTTGAAAATGCGTTGTTTCAATATGTATAATTGTAATGGAATCTTTAAATGTTGATTTACTACTTGTAGAATCTTGTCTGAACAATTTTATTTGATACGACTTTTTAGGTTCCCATCCATTTTGAGGAATGATGGACATTTTCATAGGTGATTCAATAGTTCGAATGAAAGGAATAGAGTTAGTATCAGCGATTAGTAGTTCAATATTAATATTATTTAACTGCTCATTTTCTAATGGTCGTGTAAAAACCATTTTTATCGGAGGGCCAGATTTATTTGGAGTGATGGATAATTTAGCTTCTGGTGAAGTTAAGGATAAATAATGTGAATCAATTTCTGTAGGAATAGAAACATTTATAACAGAAGAATCCAGAAGAATAGTTTTTTCAAATTTTATATTCTTGAAACTGATTTGTTCTTTATTACTGTAAATTGAATCTTGCACTGTAACAATAATTGCCTTTTTATCATCAAAATGATAAAACCAATCCATTTCCTGATTACCAATTTTTAATTCTTCGATAGTTATATCTTCATCTAAATCATTATTGAAATACAATTGTCCCCAATACCAATCGTTCCACTCGCCCCTTAATAAACGTAAGGGTTCCTGCTCTTTGAATAAACGAATACGAACTGCAGTGAAAATGGAATCCAATTCAATTCCAGAATCAAATGGGACGCCAAAAAACATGCGCTTTTGATCAAGTTTTAATCCGGCTACTCCACGTTCCACTGCCAATATTTTATATTTTCCCGAAGAAAGATAATTGAATTCAAATAAACCGTCATCTTCTGTTTCAGAAATATAATCCGGTTTAGACACCAATAATGAATCGCTGTTATCTTCATTAAATAAATAAACTGCTGCAGGTTGAGTTGAATATACTCTACCCTTAATAACGCCTGTATCAATGATATCGCCGGTACTATAAGCCAGTTGTATCGGTTTGGCGAGTTCCACACCATGCTCATCTTTGATTGACCTGCTCAAGGTTAGAACTACAGTCATATCATTTTTAATGCCGCCAGGCAATGTGACGATTACACGGTCTCCTTTAAATATTATAAGCGGCTCTCCTTCCAAAACTGGCACAATACGGATACCATCTGCAAAACTTTTCTCATCCATATATTCTGAAAATGTCAATTCAATTACTTGCTCCAACAGGCGCACAGTTCCATTGGGTGGATTTGCAGATAATAGTTCTGGAGGTGTTGTATCTTTCTTCCCACCACTTGGCGGGGCAATAGCTGCACACTGCCAAGAAATAAAAATGATACAGATTAAATACAGGAATAATTTACTATTCATTTGGAGGTGTCAAATTTAATGGAATTTCACTGCAAAATGTCATTTCCTTTAATGAAACATTTGTTGTAAAACACTTTATGTCAACTCCTGCTTGCTGTGCATTAAATAAAGCATGGGAAAAAGCAGGATCACGATCCCACATTGGCTGAAAAATGTTTGCATCCGGTCTTTGACAAATAAATATAATCATCGTTTTCTTTCCTTCGTTTTTTAATGAAGTCAGTAGTTCAGCATGCTGTTTACCTCTAGCTGTTACTGCATCGGGGAATTGTGCAATTCCTTTCTCAACAAATGTAACTGATTTCACTTCAGTATATATTTCATTTCCTTGAGTATCTTTTAATATAAAATCAATACGATGGTTCCCAATCTTGTATTCTGACCGAACAAGACACCATCCTTTTAAAAATGGTATAAAATCAAAATCTTCCCGAATAAATCGATTAGGCAATGTTGTATCCAACGAAATCAACACACCCTCTTTTTCAACCATAAGTGTGGAATACCGTGTTTTTCTATTAGAATCTTTAAGAGCAGGTCGCAGCCAAACAATGGCACCTGGGATCAGTAATTCCTGTAATCGTCCAGGATCAGGTAGATGACTTATTACTTTCTCCCCATTTAAATCTATATGTGTAATAAAACGATTAGGTCGAGAAATAAATTTGCCCTTTTTGAGTGGTCCGGCTATTTTCATAGCTCGGAGTTTAGTTCTCATCTATCGTAAATTCAATCTATGCCTTTAGTGCCATCATATATTCAAAACCTTGCAAATTATGTTCCAGGCAAGCCCATAGATGAAGTTCAGCGAGAAACGGGTATATCTGAAGTTATCAAGCTGGCCTCAAATGAAAATTCACTCGGCCCATCACCTCGAGCCTTGGCTGCAATGAAGCAAGCAATGGAAAAAATTCATCGATATCCAGATGCCAACGGATATGTTTTACGGAAAAAACTTGCTGAAAAATATAATGTCAAGATTGACAATGTTGTGCTTGGAGCAGGATCTGAAGGCATCATGTCCACTATTATCCGGACCTTTTTATTAACCGATGATGAAATAATATCTGCACAAAATTCCTTTATTGGCTTTCGAGTGCTGGCAAATACGTCTGGGAAAAAGATCCATTGGGTTCCTATGAACAATTACCGGTATGACCTCCAAGCTTTAGCAGAACAAATCAATGATTATACAAAATTGATATATATTGCTAATCCTGATAATCCCATGGGGACATATATAACACGCCAAGAATTTGATGCATTTTATCAACATGTTCCTGAACGGGTATTGATTATTCTTGATGAGGCCTATTTTGAATTTGCACAGTCAACTCACAATTATCCAGACTCCATGACGTATCGATATGACAATGTGATTACATTGCGAACTTTTTCGAAAGCGTATGGTTTAGCCGGTGCAAGAATTGGTTATGGTTTTGCCCATGAAAAATTGATTGGAAATTTGCTTAAAGTTAAAGTCCCATTTGAACCCTCTTATTTAGCCCAAGTCGCTGGTTATGCAGCATTGGATGATACTGCTTTTTTAAATAAAACGATTGCGCTAAACAAATCCGGCATGGACTATATGATGGAAGAAATGGAAAATTTGAATATTCATTTTGTACCTTCCATAACAAATTTTATTACAACTGTATGGGAATCTGAAAATAAAGCGTTGTCGATTACAAAACGTCTGCTTGAAAAAGGAGTAATTGTTCGACATCTAACTCCTTTTGGATGGAATAATTGTATTAGAGTTTCCATTGGTCTTAAAGAAGAAAATAGACGATTTATTACAGCAATTTCGGAAATATTATAAATGTCTACTTATACTTTAAAAGCATTTGATCATTGTGAATTATATGTTAGCAATGCGAAGCAAGCAGCTCATTATTATCGAACTGCATTTGGCTTTTTGCCTATTGCTTATAAAGGTTTGGAAACCGGTTCTCGAGATCGCGTCAGTTATGTGATGAAACAAAATAAAATTCGTTTTGTGTTAACATCTCCATTAGAAAAAAACACTGCCATTGGCCGCCATATTGACGTTCATGGAGATGGTGTGAAAGATGTATCCTTTACCGTTGATGATGCTGAAGCTGCATGGAAAGAAACCACCAGACGCGGAGCAGAAAGTATAGCAGAACCTAAAATGATTGAAGATGACCGCGGTGAAGTTGTCATTGCGACAATTAAAACATTCGGCGAAACAAACCATACATTTGTCCAAAGGAATAATTACGATGGCGTTTTTCTACCGGGATATAAAGTATATGAAGAAGATATTATTGCTGATCCAACGGGGTTGGTCCATATCGATCATCTTGTGGGTAACCAGGCTGATGGAGATATGCAAACTGTGTGTGATTTTTATGAAAAAGTTTTCGGTTGGCACCGCTTCTGGTCAGTGGATGATAAGGATATCAATACTGAATTTTCTGCCTTACGTTCAATCGTCATGGCAAATAATAATGAAAAGATTAAAATGCCCATCAATGAACCAGCTGATGGCTTGAAAAAATCTCAAATCCAGGAATTTTTAGATTATTATGAAACAGCTGGTATTCAGCATATAGCGATGTCCACTCGTGATATTGTAAAAACAGTCGCTAAAATGCGGGCGAATGGAGTTGATTTTCTACCCACGCCTAAATCGTATTATACTGATTTTACTGAACGAATTGGTGAAATTGATGAAGATATTGAAACTCTGGCTAATTTGGGTATTTTAGTTGACAAGGATGAAAATGGGTACATGCTCCAGATTTTTACCCAACCTATTCAAGATCGCCCAACACTATTTTATGAAGTGATTCAGCGGAAAGGATCCCAGAGCTTTGGTAAAGGAAATTTTAAAGCGTTGTTTGAATCCATAGAACGTGAACAAGCACAACGCGGTAATTTGTAATAAATTGAGGAAAAGATGAAATTTGTAACATATTTAAACAGTGGAAATAAATCGCAGCGTTTTGGTTTTATGATGGATGGATATGTAGTTGATGTGTTCCGGGCAGCCATTTTTATGAATGAAGAAAAACATGAACCTGACTATCTACAGATTCCATCTTCTCTTCATTCATGCCTGGAAGATTGGGAACCAAACCTAATAAAGCTACAAAGACTTCAAAATGAATTAGAAGTTGAACCTATAGCTAATCTCATGGCAAATGGCCAGCATGTATCTCTTCAAGAATCGGATGTGCAATTGCTTCCACCCATCACCAATCCCAGCACATTTCGTGATTTTTATGCATTCGAGCAACACGTTAAAGCTGCACGAAAATTGCGGGGTTTGGAAATGCACCCCGACTGGTTCAGAATACCCATTTTCTATTTTTCCAATCCCAATGCCCTTTATGGACATGGCGCTGAAATTCCGTATCCAAAAAATACAGAAGAGCTGGATTTTGAACTGGAATTTGCTGTGATTATTGCCAATGGCGGACGCGATATAAAAGCCGATGATGCCGATCGTTTGATTGCCGGTTATACAATCTGCAATGACTGGTCATCACGTAATTTACAGCGGGAAGAAATGCCCATGAGTTTGGGTCCGGCGAAAGGAAAAGATTTTGCGACAAGCTTCGGACCTTACATGGTTACGCCCGATGAATTAGCCGATGCTTGGGATAATGACGGAAAACTTCAACTGCGCATGACCTGTCATGTGAATGATACACTCATTTCCGATGGCAATACAAACGACCTGTATCATTCCTTCCCGACTATGATTGAGAGAGCCAGTATGAATGCGAATCTGGTGGCTGGCGATTATCTTGGTTCCGGTACAGTTGGAACGGGTTGCATCCTTGAACTTCGACCGGAGAATACCGGTGGATGGATACAAAAAGGTGACACTGTCCGTATGGAAGTAGAGCGGTTGGGTATACTGGAAAACAAAATAATATAGGATGTAGCATGCCTTTTTATCAAAAACGAGGGATTATCCCAAATAAACGACACATTCAATTTCGTGATGACAAGAACAATTTATATTGGGAAGAGTTGGTCAGCCGCGAGGGATTCAGTTCTATTTATTCCAATATCTATCATAAAAATCCGCCTACTGTTGTAAATAAAGTAGGAGATTTTAATCCCTTGAAACTTGAAGCTTGGACTGGAACTCACAGACATCACCATTTGACGACTCACAAACTTGATTCATCCGGCGATGCCATATCAGCCAGGGTACCATTATTTTTTAATAGTGACTGTGTCCTTTACAAAGCACATGTGAATTCATCCATGACAGATTATTACAGGAATGGACACCATGATGAAATAATTTTTGTTCATGTAGGATCAGGAACACTGAACACTAATTTTGGTCAACTTAATGTAGCTGCAGGTGATTATGTAGTCATACCCCGAGGTGTAATCTGGCAATTGGATGTGAAAGATTCAATGAAGCATTTTATCATCGAATCATCCGGTCCAGTAGAAACACCCAAGGGTTATCGGAATCGCCACGGGCAATTACTGGAACACTCTCCATTCAGCGAAAGAGATATCCGCACACCTGAACTTGTTGATTCACAATCGGATGGGCCTACAAATATTAACGTCCGACTGAATGGCGGTCATCAGATATATGAATACGCAACACACCCGTGTGATCTTGTCGGTTGGGATGGATATTATTTCCCATGGGTGTTTAATATTAAAGATTTTATGCCTATAACCGGGAAAGTTCATCAGCCGCCGCCGGTACACCAGGTCTTTCAAGCATCCGGATTGGTTATATGCAATTTTGTACCACGCTTGTTTGATTATCATCCAGAAGCAATTCCGGCGCCGTATGCCCACAGCAATGTGGATTCCGATGAAATTTTATATTATGTAGAAGGTGATTTCATGAGTCGCAAAGGTATGGAAGAAGGGTCTATTACATTTCACCCAGGAGGATTGCCTCATGGCCCACAACCGGGCAAGATCGAGGAATCAATCGGTACCAAAGAGACGTCTGAATATGCTGTGATGGTCGATACATTCAAACCTCTAAACATAACTACAGCTGCCCAAGAGGTAGATGATATTGATTATCCTGCATCATGGCTGGAATCATGATTTTTGATCCCAACGAACATTCTTTAGCGGAAACACATAAACTCATGATCGGGTCCATTGTACCACGCCCCATCGCATTTGTATCTACACTATCAAAAGATGGAATTGAAAACCTTGCGCCTTTTTCATATTTTAATGGAATTTGTTCAAATCCGCCCTCCATTATGTTTTGCCCGGCTCGGCGGGGGTATGATGGTATTACAAAGGATACTTTAAATAATATTCGTGATACTGAAGAATTTGCTGTCAATATCGTATCCGAAGATTTTGCAGAACAAATGGTCGCGACAGCGACAGATTTTGATCCTGAAGTAAATGAATTTGAAATTTCAGGTTTGACTCCTGATCCTTGCAAATTCATTGCACCTCCCAAAGTAAAAGAAGCCAAGATTAGTTTCGAATGCAAATTGAATCAAATCATTCCTGTTGGCAACGAAGGGCCTGGTGGTGGATTTGTTGTTATTGGGACTGTTGTTCTTTTTCATATTGATGATGATGTATATGACAACGGTCATATTCTTCTAGAAAAACTGCGCCCAATCGGTCGGGTTGCCGGTAATAACTATATTCGTACCACAGATCAATTCGAGATTATTCGAAAAATAAAACCTGAATAAATTTGACTAAACCTTTGTCAGATCGCATTTATCAGGCACAATGTTTGGGGAATGTTGAACCTATCGAATACATGACGCCTTATCCGAATCTACACGGTTTGGTAGAAGGTCAAAATGTTAAGCACCATGGAAAAATGATCTATAAGGATTTGGGTATGACCAATCTCGATTTTTATTCGAACGTACAAAAAATTGCTAATTGGTTGGTGAAAACAGGCTTAAAACCAAAAGAACGGGTTTGGGTCCATCCCCAGCAATTTCCCCACACAGAATTAATCGTTTTTGGCATTTGGACTGTGGGTGCGTCTGTTATTCTTGCGGAAAAACCAGAACAAAACATTGACCATATCATAACTCCAGATCATATTATCGAAACAGATCCAATTCCAGATTGTTTTGAAAACCAAGATGACACGTTTAACCCAACTTATAAACCGAACCTGGATGATGAAGCATTGATATTTGTTTCAGGTGATAAAGGGATTCGACTTTCGCATTATAATTTGCTGGTTAACGCAAATGATGTTCAACGGAAATTAGACTTATTTGATGACGGTACATTTCACGTAGATTTAAAACCCAACAGCACAGCTTGGGTCATATTACAAGCTATTCTACCATTATATACAGGAGCTCCCGTAACTAAAGAAAATCCAGATCTAACAATCGGACATGAAGATGCCGATTATATTGTCAATTTTGATTGGACTGAAATCAGCGAGTCTAATCAACTTTATATTTTACCGGAGAATACAGCAGTTGTCTCTGTTGGGAACTCGGGAATGCACATGACAACAATAAAACAAAATGAATCTCACCTATTTGTGGAAGGTCATTCAGTTATGATGGGCTATACGGATGATAAAGATAACGAAAAGGTGTTTACAGGAGAATCGCTAGTTCTGCAATTGAATCCATAATTGCATCTGGAACAATATCTGATTTTTCTAACAGCTTTTTTCGATATTTCCCCGTTTTAACCAGCACGCTTTTTATACCCAGGGATTGGGCGCCGCCAATATCATTGATTAAATCATCTCCTACCATCACAACATCATTTGGTGTACATCCAAGATCATCCAGCGCCGTCAGGAAAAACTCTTTATTGGGTTTGCCGAGTGTGATTGCCTTTTTACCCGTAGCGTATTCCAATCCGGTAACAATTGCACCAATGTCTAAATCAAGACCATCGCTCACTTGAAAATATTTTCCTTTATGCAGTGCCAATAATTCAGCTCCGTCCATCATGAGTCGAAAAACTTTGTTCATATCATCATATGTCCAGTCGTGGCCCCGATCACCCATAACAACATATTCTGGTTTTTGATTGCCACAATCAAATTCAGCATAATCTTCTTTCAATTCTTCGCTGATTAACAAATAACAAGGAGGTGAACCGCATTTTCTTAAATGGATAACCCCTGCCTGTCCTGCAGTAACGATCTCATCTTCACGAACCGCGAGTCCCAAATTATTAAGTTGTAGTGTAAGCTGCTTTCTGGTTTTGGTTGTGGTATTGGTTACAATTCGAAATGGTATTTTCTTTTCCCTTAATAAAGCAATCGCATCAGGGCCTCCAAAAATTAATTTCCCTGAAATATAAAAAACACCGTCCAGGTCAAAAAGGAATGCTTTCGGTTGGCTCAAGGTGTTGATTCTCTCCATCTCCAATCATTTGAATCACCTTCAAACTCATTGCCATCGTTGCCCTGCTTAAGCTGCTCACGATTATAAATCCATACTGCTTCATTAAGCTTATTAAAGGATTCAAATGCAGCGAAGGCTCCCAAAAATAAAGAACCTAAATAAACAGAAATAAATGAACTTTCATCTGTATTAATTAATGCAGAACTCGCAATAGGACCAATTATCAATGCGCCCAACCCCAGCATGCGCATAAAAAAGTATTTTTCATAAAGTTCCTGTGATTCAGGGTATCGTTTCAATTCACTTCCCAGAGACATTAATGGAAACGATTCTCCTCCCTTAACATATTTTTGCCCCATAAATCCTTGCTGCAGATAGATCGTGTCATAATAATATTGCGTTTCAAAGTCCGTGTCCTGCCCAAATACAATGCAAACGCTGAATATGATTAACAGAAATTTCTTCATGATCATCCTCTTTTTTTAGTTACAAATTGGCTCCATTGCCAAAAGTGCCATAATGCGGCAATTATCCCACCCGTAACAAATGCGCTTCCCAGCCATACGGTCACAACTGGATATGGTCTGCTCAATTCAAATGATTGAGTGACCGTCCAAGCGTCTGCCGGTTTTGCCGCCAATATCAGTGCAATAGAAACATAATGAAATGTATTGGCAAAAATATGAGTAGCATATTCACCATTTGAAAGTCCACCGTAGCGGTTACGGCTATGACCTTCTATACGCACATCGATAGCTAATAAAATAATGTCAATAACAGCAACGATAATACCGATCATCATCATTCGTCCGCCGAAATCATGCTGAAATAAACAGTAAACAACAATGGGGAATGCCACACTTCGAAAGGTATGAATAATATGCTCTAGGATGGATTCCTTATCTTTAGCAAGCTTGTATTTATAATCGTGAAAATAGGCGCCGTCTAAAACGCCCATGAGTCCAAACAGAACCATGAATACAGTGGCGGCAATGATCAACTGGCTGCCTTGGATTTGAATTCGTTATTATAAAATACGCGGGTAAAATAAAGTACGGCGATGAGCAGCAGCCACTGCACCGGTTTCATGAAACCGACTTCCGGCATGGGTGAATCTCCCCGGACAAATTCCTCTAACAAACGAAATCCACCGTACAAAACCAGGTACAGTCGGAACATGCTGCCGCGGACCTTGAAGCTGTCCCGCTTGGTCCAAAAGTAAGCAAATAATGCAAGGTTGAATATGATCTCATAAATGGGTGTA
>Ga0207991_1000971_pt1 | contig 18495 bp, 14 predicted proteins | sample ETN07SmetaG_FD_185786 | JGI IMG/M metagenome (GOLD analysis project Ga0207991, IMG submission 185786) | Marine microbial and viral communities from oxygen minimum zone, Eastern Pacific Ocean - ETNP2014F14-07SV275 (SPAdes) (version 2) | ecosystem: Environmental > Aquatic > Marine > Oceanic ... | reverse complement strand
GTCATGTCTATTCGGGTCGAAATAGAGAAACGGGGGAGTCTCTGCAGCCCGTCATCCAAAGCCCGGGCAGTTGAATCGAATCGGTCGTCATAGCCGCAGAGGACCAGCAACAATGATCGCGCAGAAAACTGAAAACAGGGCATCGATTCAAGGACAAAATGGCTCGTCATGCCCACGATCCCGCGCGCTTCTTTCCCTCTGGAGGTGACCGCGTCACAGACCTGCGCAACTTGCTCACGCCAGCCATCTGGCAAGTCGTCCGGCGACGCCCGGAGCTAACTTCCCTCTCCCCCGGAATGGGGGAGACCGAGAGGGGGAGAACTGCGACGCGCGACCAAGTCGTCCGACGCCGCCCGGAGCCCAACGCCCGCCCATGGCCCCTAAAGCGGCCGGTACGCCACCAGCGTCGCATCGACCAGCACTCGCTGGTCGTACACCCGGCTCGGCCAGCAGGTCACGAGAACGATCTGCGCGTCGTCCGCGCTGAACAGCTTCAGGTCGTCTTCGTGCACCTGGCTCGTACCGGTCACCCGGTAAACAAATTCCACATCGTCAGTAGTGATAAAGACGTCCACCGGGTCCTGCTTTATCAGTTCAGTAATTTCCGGAAGACGCCGGAAGATGCTGCCCTCGCCGGCGATATAACTCTCAAGGTGAGCGAAAAACCAGCCGCTTCCCTGCTGCCCGGGCGACGAGGTCTGGGGGATGTGACCCACCGTGTTGTCCGGGGTCTGGTACGCTCGCTGGTTTCCGAGATCGAGTATCGCGAGCTCTACAACGCTCGAATTCACGTTGATCGCGGGAATCCTCATGCCGGTCGCATCCAGCGAAGGGTCGAAATCGCGGAATAAATCTGTCGAGAGCACCGGGATGAAGCCGTCTGGAATTGTCGGTCCCCCGAACGGATCGGAACCCGCCCACTCCGGTTCCGACCAGTATTTCGGGTTCAGCAGGTTTCCCGGGTACAGGCCCGCGAACCCGGCAACGTCGGGCGCCTTTTGTTCCAGTGGTATGGGCCGTTCACCGGTGAACGGCGCAGGCGGAACCGCCACTGCCGCACGGCCGAGGTGACCGCCAAGGTTTTCCTCAGGTACTGAGTAGATAAACTCTGTGGCGTCAGAGCCAGAGCGCGTCCGCGAGTAGATGTATACGCCGGAGACAACGATCAGGGCAGCACCCAGCACCGCGATTGCGTAAGCTGCAATCGTGCTAAACGAGAACCTGCTGGGCGCCGGGGCGCTGGATTTTTGCGTGATAGCCGTCTCAACCTCAGCACTAGTTACGACCCTCAGGGCCGCGGCGGATTGACCGGCTAAATTCTATCGGACTCGGGCACCCTGGATGATCGGCTCGTTCAGGTGAATTTCACCGTTGCGAATCTTCAGGTTGAACTCGCAATCGGGGTTAATGCAAACCCAGGCCTTGTAGTGCACCGCCGCCCCCTGACTCCCGAAATCTGACAGGGGGACCAGCCGTCCCTCACCGCACGACATGCACTCAGGCCAGTTATTCGAATCCAAATCAATCACACCCCGATATTTTGTTATCCAGTAAAAATTTCATTGACACGCGCCGCAAAAGTCGGTCTTTCCCCCGGCCAGCCCGCGAACCGTGGGCCAATTTGAGCGGCTCTCGCTTCGATCATGCATTAAAGTACACCGGGCGCATAGGTAAAATCACCGGTCTGGTGGTTACATTGGACATATAGCAATGAAATTTCTCGGAATTGAAACCAGCTGCGACGAAACGTCGGTGGGCATAGTGGACGACGATGGCCAAGTCCTCGCCAACGTAATCGCGACGCAGGTCGATATCCACGCTCGGTACGGCGGCATCGTCCCCGAAATAGCGTCCAGACAGCACGTCCTCGATATACGCCCGGTCTGTGAGCGCGCAATCATCGACGCCGGTATCGAGTGGCGCGATGTCAGCGTAATCGCGGCCACCCACGGCCCGGGTTTGGCGGGCTCGCTGATCGTCGGCCTGAATTTTGCAAAAGGCCTCTCCGCCTCGCTCGACGTCCCGCTGGTCGGGGTGAATCACATGGACGGTCACGTCTACGCGGCCTGGGCCCTGACCGCCGATCCCAAAGCCGTAACGCCGGATCAATCGGGACTGAAACCCTTTCAGCAAGCCATCGGCGTAAAACCCATCATGTGCCTTGTCGTTTCGGGGGGGCACACCGAACTCGTGCTGCTCGAGGACCACGGCAGGTTCAGGCTTCTCGGCGAGACCAGGGACGATGCTGCCGGAGAGGCGTTCGACAAGGTGGCGCGCGTACTGGGACTGCGCTATCCGGGGGGGCCGGAAATCCAGCGAGTGGCCGAGGGCGCACCTGAGACCGAGCCATTTCCGCGGGCCTGGATGCAGGGTACCGACGAGTTTTCGTTCAGCGGCCTGAAGACCGCAGTCATAAACCGGGCCCGTAAACTGGGCATCTTCCCACGAAAAAATTCCGACGACGAGGTCGATCCCGTGGTAGTGGCGGGAATGGCCAGGGCCTTTCAGGATTCAGTCGTCGACGTGCTGGTCACCAAGACCATCGCCGCGGCCGTACGGGAGAACTGCGCGGGAATAGTGCTGGTCGGCGGCGTCGCGGCCAACCGGCAACTGCGTGAAACCCTGGTCGCCAGCTCCCCTGTCCCGGTTGCGGTTCCCCCGGTCGAGCTGTGTACAGACAACGGTGCGATGATCGCGATGAGCGGCCGCGTCAACTACCGAAACGGTCGTCGCGACGCCTGGGACCTCGACGTGATACCGAACCTGCGAATTGGGGCCCCGGCTATATCCTGAAGCATTTTTCGGGTTGTCCGAAACCTCCGGACCCCGCCCGTCGTTCACCCCGGTCCCCCAGTCCACACTAACCCGAGGGATATTTCCTGAACGGGGTGCTGACCCGACTGGGACCGAGCCGCCGCTGCTCGTCCTCGACCTGCCTGGCGAAGGCCAGTGCGTTCGATGCCTTGCCGCCCACCTCACCGGCGATCGTCCCGCCACGTGTGCGGAACTCGAGAAAGACGCCCGCAGGCCTGACCCAGTAGTCCGCCATCAAAAACAACGAGATCAACGCCACCGTAACGGCAGCGCCGATGCCGATGGTCGAGTCCGGCGTAACCTGCCAGACACCAATGGCACTGAACAGCCCGACAACACCCCATGCGGCGCTCCGGCGCGCACGTGGACGGCGTGAAATCTGGATCGACGAGATGTCCTTCAACCGGACTGAAGCGTAGGCGGTCGCGCCATCGGTCCCGCCACCGCCGTTGTAAATCACCCTCGCATGGGTCAGTTGGAAATAACCCCCGCCGCCCGGTTCCAGTTCAGAAATTACCCGTTCGCCGGGAAGTAGCACTTCAGACGGTCCCGACGATCCCACCGGGGCGCTTCGCACACCCGGTGCGGAAACGCGACCGGCCGAGTTCTGTCGGGGACTTGATTCAGCTGCCATGCGTCTAATCGTATCGCAGGTGACGGGGTCGCTGGGTCATACTCCCGGCAATCTCCTCTGGTGGGGCCTGATACCACTCCTGAACATTTCCCGGTACAGGATTATCAGGCCCTGCTGGTCGCGGGCCGAGGCGATCTTTGGAACCTCATAATCGACACCGAGAGCAACTTTCGCTTCCCTGGTTACAGAATTCTCGGCAAGCTTCGGGTGTGCGTCGTACAACGCCAGTACGTTGTTCCTCAGGCCCATGCTGCTGTGACCGGATCCTGCCGCAAGGGCGAATACCGTAGGCAAAAGCACGTTGACCACGGTCTCTGAAGCCCTGGCCGATCCCATTACAACGATTGCGGAATCGCCGATCAACTCAGCCGGTCGGAACATCCGGAATGCCCGCTTGTTGCGTGGATACCCAAGCGCTCCCATCACCCCGAGCCAGATCGCCTGGTCAGCCCTGAACGCCTCGATGTAGAGTGCGATCCCAGCCGCCTGAGCGTGAAAACGCTCAAGCCCCGCCGCCAGGTCAAGTACGCCCATCGGCCCTGTCGGCCCCACCGGGGCACCGGAAGACTTCCGAACCCCAATAACCGGGCTTCCGGACTCTGATCTGGCTGCCGATGACTCGGGAAAATCCGCCTCGCTGCTATTCGATCGACCTGTCCAGTTGAGTGCCAGCAGCGGTATCGACGCGCCGGTCGCCCTGCCGATTCGGCGGCCACAACATGCAGGACCACGCCGTTGTAGCGCCGGTCGTTTCGATAAACCGTACCTGCAGCCAGCATCCCTGATCGCCATTGGCGGGGTTAATTGAGGACGGGCACGGTCCCATGGGAGTATCGATGTACGACGCGATTCAATCGTCAACCCACCAATTTTTGCCGCCGCGGTTTCCCGGCCCGGCACGCGCAGATAGACCAGAGACAAAAAAGACTCCCGATTACCGCGTTAGACCAGTCGTGCCAACGGCAAGACCGGTCCAGCTTACGAAACGCCGGGGGCGACTAGCCTAGCTTGTCGTTCCTGTGGGCCGCCACGAACGCACGCGCCTCGCCGAGCATCAGTTCTGCAATGCCGGTGCCGGTAGAAAGGTCGCCACCTGCGATCTTACCGGCAGCACGTGCACGCGTCTCCACATCGAGGGTCGCGGCGATGCGGTCCGGGTGATCGGGCTGACCGGGATGACCAAGCGACTGTGCAAAGTCGTGCGGGCCGCCGGTCACACCCGTGAGACCGGGGACCGCAAGGATATCGTCGAGGTTGTCCCAGGCCTTTTTGTCCTCGATCTGGGCCACGACGATCATGTTGTCGTTCGACCACTTTGCAAAGCCGAGCTTGCCGCCGTACTTTTCATCGAGGACAGTCTGGTCGTTGAACTCGGTCCCCCGCCCACCGCCCCAGGAACGCCTTCCCTCAACCGGGAACAGGCAGGCGTCGGCCAGCGCCTGCGCCTCGGCACCGGAGTTGATGTGTGGACCGGTGACACCCTGGATGCCGCGGTCCAGGTACAGGTTCACCTGGTACGGCGCGCTGTCGGGGACACGCGCACTGACCGACATCCCGAGCGCGTTTGAAACGCGGCAGATGTCGTCGATCGCATCTTCTGGGAACGCACCGTGCTCGCCGTCGATCGATATCGCGTCGAAGCCGACGTGAGCGGCCATTTCTACCAGGTACAGCGCCGGAAACGCCAGCGCGAACACCGTTGCCTTCCGGCCCTCCCGGTTCGCCTTCAAAACTGAATTTTCAATCATTATTAGATTTCTCCCCCACGGCCCCCGGTGAGAGCCAATTTCGATTCGATATAACTTGTTCGATCAAGCCAACAACGTTCGTCACGCATCAAAAGTGCCGATGGCACACTAGATCCCCCTCACCGTTCCTCCTGCCGATGTCACCCTTGCCAGCGGCGGGTGCTTCGCTATTTCCGCTTCGTTCAGCTCGAGACCCAGCCCCGGCGCATCGGAAAGCTCAACATAGCCGTCCACCTGTCGCGTAAACCCGTCCAGAACCGTGAAATAGTGCTCCGTGTAGAACTCGGCGTGGTACTCCTGTATCTCGAAGTTGATGATCGAGGCATCGAGGTGCATCTCCGCCATCGCCCCTACTGGGGAGCACACGTTGTGCGGTGCCATCGTGATGTGCTTCGCCTCGGCAATGATCGCGATTTTCTTGAGCTCGGTGATACCGCCGGCGTTCGCGATATCGGGCTGCAACACATCGGCCGCGTGCTGCTCGACGATCTCCGCAAACGGGAACTTTGTGTACAAACGCTCGCCCGTTGCGATCGGGATGTTCACCCTGCTCCGCACTTCGGCAAGTTCGGCCACCCGTTCCTGCGACACCGGCTCCTCGTAGAACAGCGGAAAATACTCCTCCATCCGCCTGCCGATCTGGATGGCGTTCATCACGTTGAACTTCGCATGCGCCTCGACCAGGATGTCGACGTGCGGCCCAACGGCCTTTCGCACCGCTGCCACACGGTCCTCGGCCAGCTGCAGTTCCGCAAGCGAAATCTTGTAGAAATTCGCCTGGCCGAAGGGGTCGAACTTTAGCGCGGTATAGCCCATGCCGATCACGATTTTCGCCTCTTCAGCGTTCTGTTTGGGAGTCCCCGGATTCGTGTACCAGCCGTTGGCATAGACGCGAATGCTCCTGCGGTGGGCACCGCCGAGCAGCTTCCACACGGGCTGATCGAGAATTCGCCCCTTCAGGTCCCACAGGGCGATATCGATGCCCGAAATCGCCGTGGTGGCAAGCCTGCCACCACGGGCCTGCGGGTCCTGATACATCGTCGTCCAGTGAAGCTCCGACTCGAGCGGGTCCTTGCCCCGCAGGTATTTTTCGACGAACCCGGTGATTAAGTCCTTGACCTGCTCGTCGTCCTGCATCGGCGACGCGTCGCCAATACCGTAAACGGCGGGGTCGTCGGTGTTCAGCTTTACCAGCAGCCAGTTGCGCTGCGCATTGTGGTGATTCGCTGAAAACTGCCTGAACTCAACATCGGTTATTGCTGGCAATTGCTGTGGCTACCTCTCAACGTCTTCGCACCCGGATATCTTCCCTGTGAACGCTTCCGCCAAAATTACCAAAGGCTGGCGCGGCGGGAGTATACGCCGCGCGCGATCGGTGTATTCAGCCCTATGCACCGACACACAGGGAGTCAGGGCGATTATTATTCGGGCACTGGACCAGAATCCCTCGGCAGTAAATCATTTTTCAGCATCAGGACGTTCCACTTCAGCCGGGAACAACCCGGTTCGTTTAAGGTAAAAAATTTGGCTCGAACCGTTCGCCTGTGGGCGCTTTCCGATACGCATGTTGGGACCGAGATCAAATTCGGTCGCCGCTCGCTCGAAGAGGCGATCCGGCAGGCCGAAGCGTGGCCCGCGGAACCCGGTACGGCCGACGACTCTCGCGGTTTCGATATCGCCGTCAACCTGGGCGATTTCTCTGGCTCGCAGCTCCCACCAGACGACGAGGAGGGCGAACTCGTGGTTGCCCAGTACGCCACGGCTAAAAATCACGGCCGTGAACACTTCTACGATGTGATCGGCAACCACGATGCTTCGGGTGCCGACGAACCGACCCAGTGGTGGTTCAAGAAATGGATCGACCCGACCGGCGAAAGCACCGAGTTCTCCGGGATCGACAACACGAAAAGACCGTACCCGACATCAGGCACATGGGAACACTACTCGTTCGAGGTCGGCAACATCCTGTTCCTGATGCTCGCCGACCGCAACGACGGTGGCCCGCCGATCGGGCGCGGCGAGTTTGGCGGCTACCCGGCCGGCGCGATTTCCGAAGAAACGTTCGAGTGGTGGACAGAAAAAGTACGTGGCAACACCCACAAGATAGTCATTACAGCCCACCACCACATGATCAAGGAAACGACGGTGGCGAGCGGTCTCAACGAAGGCTGCGACGGCGGCTACCACGGCCGGATGCCCGACGGCGGTGCTCCCGGTGCATCGCTTATCTACTGGGTGGGCGGCCAGAAAGACTCGGGCCGGATCGAAAATTTCCTTGCCGAGAACACGCCCGCCATCGATCTCTGGCTCGGCGCACATACCCACACCCACCCCGACGATACGACCGGAGGCCGGTCGCATATCGAGCAGAAGTGGGGCGCCAACTTTGTAAACGTCTCGGCGATCACCCGCTACCACGGACAGAAAAACTCGATCCCCATGAGCCGCCTGTTCACATTCGCCGAAGGCTCCGACGAAGTGCGGGTCCAGTGTTATCTGCACACCGACCAGTACGCTCCCGAGGGCTGGTACAAACAGTCGGAGCGAACGCTGAAACTCAGGCACAAGTTCGAAGTGCCAGCGGCACACTCTGATTAGTAAACAACCAGCGCGTCCCGAGCGCAGTCGAGAGACCTGGGCAGGGACGCGTTGCCGGAGCGGAGATCAAAAATGACCAGAACCGTTCAAGAACTTTTCGACCTCACAGGCCGTACTGCGATCGTCACCGGCGGCGGCACCCACCTCGGCACAGCCTTTACCGAAGCCCTCGGCGACCTCGGAGCGAAGGTTTACATCGCCTCCCGCCGTACCGAACTCTGCGAGCGGGTTGCCAGCGAACTCACCCGGCGCGGCTACGATGTCACGGGCCTCGGCTGCGATGTGACCGACGAAACGCAGGTCGATGCACTCGTCGAGCGCGTCATGAACGACACCGGTCGCCTGGATATCGCCATTTGCAACGCCGGTGGGTCGTTCACCACCAGCTATCCACCCGATGCCGATGTCGATGAGTTCAGGCGCACTCTCGAAGTCAATCTCACGGGCACCTACATCACTGCGCAGTCGGCCGGTCGCGCCATGATCCCGGCCCGGTGCGGATCGATCATAACCCTCGGCTCGATCGCAGCCACGCTTTCCATAGACCCGCGCATCTACAACGCGAACTTCAACCGTTCCGGCCCGCCGTACCAGGCCGCCAAAGGCGGCGTGTTGAACCTGACGCGGGCCTTCGCTGGCGAGTTCGGCAAATACGGAATTACTGCCAACTGCATCAGCCCCGGTCAGATACCCAAAGACACGATCAACCCCGAACAGGTCGAAACTTTCCGGAAGATGAACGCACTTCACCGCACCGGCCTGTCGCAAGACCTGAAAGGCACCGTGGCCCTGCTCGCCTCAGACGCCGGCTCATGGATAACGGGGCAGGAGTTCAGGGTCGACGGCGGCTGGTCAATCTGGTGACGCGAGCGTCGTTTGTTTGAGGCACCGGCCAGTTCCTCCCTCCTTGCATGGGAGGGAGTTAGAGGATGGGTTGGACACTGTCCACCTAAACCAACCCAGCCACCTGCATCGCCGCGCGAATAACCTCGCGCTCCTCATCCGACACCGCCACGTTCGGCAACCGCGGCGCACCGCCTTCGTAGCCAAGAATATCGAGCGCTGCCTTAATCCCTGCCGCACCCCGCGAAAGAATCTGGTAATCCGCTTCAATGCACCGTGATTGGATTTCCTGGGCAGTAGCCAGATCGCCCTTCAGCACACTCGAAATTACTGCCAGACACTCGGTCGGAGCCACGTTGCCGAACATCAGGCAGGCCCCGTTCGCACCGATCACGCTCATCGGCAAAAGCAGCAGGCCGTTGCCCAGCCAGAACGGCTTTTCAGTCGTCATAAAATTGCGGACTCTCGACTCGAACCGCACGTTGCCCGATGCGATATAACCAAACACGTTGTCGATATCGATAAGGTCGCCGATCACCTCGGGCTCGGCACCCACCGGCGCATCACCCCCGGCGAACTGGCCGGGTGCCATCTGGTGGATGACGACGACCGGCGCAGGAACGCGGGGAACCACCTGTTCGAAGTAGCCGGCGGCGTCCTTCGTCAGCCTGGGAATCCTGATGCGGATCATCTCGGCCCCAGCCTCGACCAGCGCTTCGGCGGTGCGGACCGAATCGGTGACCGACGAGCTGTCGACGCCGCCGACGATGAACTTTTCACCGTTGCGTGCATCGTTCACCGTGCGCACAATGTCGAGCCGCTCCGTCTCGGAAAGAAGCTGCTCCTCGCCGTTCTCCGAGTTCAACACGAAGCCCGATAGCGGCGTTTGAAGCCACTTTTCCACGTTCCGCTCGATCGCGGCATGATCAACCGAATCATCCGCCGTAAAAGGGGTAGGACTGGGAGCGACAACAATCGGGTTATTTACTGGAATCGGCAAGAATTTGACCTTGTGTGCTTTAGGTTCTGGTGCGTGATACGTACTTGTGGCCTGTGAACCGGCCGCGTCGGCCACGGCCCGATTTCCCGACCGGAGCGGAGGGACCTCAAACGGAATCACCTCCCAAAGATCATCTCCGACAGGCCGCTTTAAGATTCGCCTCGCACCCACTATAGTCCTGCTCGTGAAACCAACCGGATTCTATGTCTACATTGCGGCCAGTCTTAGGCGAACCCTGTACACAGGAATGACGCGCGACATATCGACCAGACTGCAACAGCACAAAGCTGCCTGGGTTGCCGGATTTGGAGCGAAATATCGCACGAATCGCCTGGTCTGGTGTGAAATTGCAGAATCGTTTGAGGCAGCGCGCGAACGAGAAGCACAGATCAAGAGATGGCGTCGCGCGAAAAAACTTAAGCTGATCGAGAATGAAAATCCATTCTGGATGGACCTCTGCGATCGGATTGGGTAACTGTCTTCTTCCGCAAGACGAGTGATGTCTATTGAGGCCCCTCCGCTTCGGTCGGGAAGTTCGATGCCCGGTAGGGATCTGCTCCCACCTTTTACCCACCAACAACGTGTGTCATCCGCTCAACCGCCACCACCTACCGATCCCGCCCAAAAATGTGGCAATGCCACCCCGCAGCCATCATCAGGTTTCTGCGCCCGAACCGGTCGGATATCACCCCGCCGAACAGTGCCAGCAGCATGATGGGTATGGCACGGACGCCGGCGACCAGCCCTATCCACAGCTGCGAGATGGTCAGTTCGAGGATCACCCAGGAATTCGCGGCTCCACGCATGAAGATCCCGAGGTCAAATATCGCCTGACTTAAGATGAGCGCACGGAACTGCCCGTCGGACAGCACGTCAACAATCGGCGACCGGTAGCTCCCGAACCGCCCAACCTTCATGAGGCCGCAACCAGGCGTTCGAGGACAATGGCCACGCCATAATCGTCGTTAGAAGCGGTCAGGTACTTCGCCAGCGACTTGATTTCGGGGACCGCGTTGTCGACGGCGACCGACCAGCCGCAGTCGCGTATTAGGTCGATATCCACGTAGTCGTCGCCAAAGGCAAGCACGTCGGCAAGCGAAATATCCGCGGTCCCAAGCAAACTGGCTATGGCCCCCGATTTCGTTGCCGCGCGGGGAACGACATTCAAAAACTGTGCGCTTGCCGCACGGTGTATCACTGTTTTATTCGAAAGCTGCGTTTCCAATTCGTTTGCCAGTTCTTCCAAATCGGTGCCCAGACCGTTGACCGAAATTTTTGCGGGACCAACATCAATCGCCTCTTCGACAGGTACAACCATCGTGGGGCTCGCGGTGTTGAATGCCCATAGCGAATTAATGCCATCGTCATGGTTGACGGCAAACAGCGTTCCATCGATTTCCATCGTCATGCGGGCCTGCGGAATCGTTTCGTTCACCATCCCCCAACAAAGCCGGGCGTCCTCCCGGTCGAAAGGCACGCTGAACGATCCCGTCAATCCCGCACGACCGTTGGCAATCGTCCCGTTCATCTGCACCAGCGAAGTGATCTCCACTATGTCGTCCCCCACCAGCATCGACAAAACCCGTTCAGGACGTGAGGTGGCGATGACGAGCGGAAGCCCCGCGTTGTACACCGCATGCAGTGCCCGCCGCGTGCGGTCTGCCAGCCTCGAGTCGGAACCCAGGGTCGTTTCGTCCAGGTCGAGCGCAACGGCCAGTGGCGTTGTCGCAGTGAAGTCCGGCAGATTCAACTCGGCTGGTCCTCCGACCCCTGCAGCAGGGCAGGCCACATCGCCGCGGCAACCAGCGTGGCGACAAGCCCGATCCCGCCCAGCACCCCTATCATCGCCCGCGCACCCACCTCTTCGGCTATCCACCCGCCCACCAGCAGCCCGATCGGCAGCCCGTAGATGCCGAGCGTCCGGATTCCCATCACGCGACCCCGGTATTCAGCCGGGGCCGCCCTCAGCAACCCGACCACCATCGCCACGAACGTCATACCTCCGCAAAAACCCCATACGAACAAGATCAGCGAAAATCCCCAGAGTGGAAGTGAAAGCGCGAGAACAAGCATAAGGACGTGCCATGTCGCCGAACCCAGCACCATCACGCGAGCTGGCGATCCGATGTTTCGCTTAACTCCCAGTGCCAGCGCACCGGAAAGGGCGCCTCCCGATGCCGCAGCAGCCAGCAGGCCGATGCCCGCTCCTCCCAGTCCGTACAGCTCGTCGCCGATCACCGTCATCAACCCGTTGACTATCGGGAATGCAGAAAATTCGATCAGGAACGAAAAGAAAATCAGGCCTGGCAGCACCTTGCTGCGCAATACGTGACGCAAGCCTTCGGCGAGTCCAGCCCGAATCCCCGGCACTCCCAAACCGCCCGGATGGCCCCCTTCAAGACCCGCCCCGACCGTCACCTCCCGCCGGTCAATCTTCATCGAGGCCAGTGTCGCCAGCAGGTAAAGCACCGTGATCATTGCGTACGCCCAGTCCAACCCGAGCACCTCGAATATCACCCCGCCCGCCAGCGATCCGGCCACGCGGGCGCCATCAAGTGAAAACCGTGACAGCCCGATCGCACCGTGAAGCGAACCGGCCGGCACCGCGTCCGCGGTCAATGCCTGCACCAGCACGATATCGAGCATCCTCACCATGCTCCCCGCCGAAACAATCACGTACGCATGCCACAACACAAGCCTGTCCGCAACTATCAGCGAGGTAAGCACCAGTGCGAGTGACAGCCCGATGACCCGCACCCCGACCTGCAGCCGCTTTCGGTCGAACCGATCGACCATGAGGCCGTAAAACGGCCCCAGTAACGTGCCGCCGAACTTCAAAGCCCCGATCAGGCCGACCAGCAGGGGAGAACCCGTGTCGCGCAGCACGAATATCGCCAACACGATCGTTTCCATCTCGGACGCCCACAGGTTCAGGGTTTCGGACGACCACACAAACCGATAGTCGCCGTACCGGAGCGCACGAAACGGGTTGAAACTTGATTCTGGTGCTTGCGTCATTGAGGGTTCGGCACCGGATGCAGATTCGGACATGGCGAAGATTTTCGCACGACCGGGCGGGGGGTGGTTATCGCTACCGACTTGATTGAAACGTTTCAGTCCTCCCGCCGATCCGGAACGGCCCGCCCTGAAACTCCTGTAAATACTCCGGGGAAGCAACCGCCGCACACCGTAACGTCGCCGCCTGGAACACAGATACTCCGCTTCCCATGTGAGGTGTGGTCGTGATTCCAGCCTTCGCTGCGATTTCCTTCTGGACCAGGTATTCGTTTTCCCGATTCTGTCCGGTCGAAAGAAACAGACGCGTAGGCCGTGGGAGCTGCCGCGTATCAACATCGGGAACGTTCACCAGGCGTCGACCGGTTACAGCCTGTCCCTCCTCCGTCTCCACCATGAACACAGCTCTGGTGAATAAGGCCGTACCAAGTTTGTTGGTACGGCCTTATTGCGTTTCTCTGGCTGGAGCTAGCGGGACAGTATCAAGAACCTTTACGCTAACGATTGTGGTCAGTTGAGTGGGCGTTTGGAGACTCTTCCGGCGTACTCTTCGCTTATGTAGAGAGTTGACTCGGTTGCGAGAAGACCGGTTGGTGAAACAACATTATCGGCAAATACCGTTAGCTCACTCCCATTCCATCTGAGGACTCGTCCGGGATTGGATGCGGCATTTTTGCTAAAATCTCCTCCCTGGAGAACTGCCCTCGTATCTGATGAGAATTCCGCTATGTAGAGCGTGCCGTCGGCGCCAAATGTAATGTCGGTGACAGTGGTGAGTCCGGTGACAAACGGCTCAACTTCGCCCTCGTCCATCGCATCTCCGTCACCGTTTAGGTCTTCCACTCTCCAGACAACAGCCTGTTCGCGAGGATATGGAAAGCCTGTCAGCGAACCGACGTAGACGGCACCATCAGCACCACGCGCTATCCCCGTTGGCACCATCTCAACTGGCGCCTCGTGATCCGGAATGGTAAAGCTCTGGAACACCACATAGTCATGAATATTGCCGTCCAGGTCGACTGCGAGCAGAGAGTTTCCGCCGGGGTCCGACACAATCCACCCATCGACTTCAGGCGCGTTGACAATGTCATAAGGGTTGGAGAATCGGTTTTCAGTCGGAGAAAAAGCATCGGTCACCGGCGTCACAGCCTCGTATCCGGTTTCACCTGTGATGCGGTAGAGACGCGCTGACTTGTTGCCGCGAAACTCGCCCACGATGACGAACACCTCCCCGTTGAGAAGGCTGATCGCTGATGGACCGGCTGTGTATGCCGCGTCGGGACCTGAATTGAGCGCGTGTGGCAGGCGGGTGGTGGTGAGAGAATGGACATCGCGGTCACGTGTGACTTTGAGCAACCGACCGCCACCAGTTTCTGCGATCAGCAGGTTCCCGTCCTGGTCAAGAGCGAGTCCGCGTGGCGAAGTAAGTCCTTCAACCACAACTTCAACCACAATCCCATCATCGTCGGCTGACTCGCTAGCGCACGCCACCGAAGCAGCGATTATGAGGAGAGGAGCGATGATCGCTATTCGGCAAGCTGATAGATGAAGGTTCCGTGTGACTAACTTTAGATATGGATTCATGGTTATTAACAGTCTTCCATTGAGCGATGCTGAGCGTGATGCTCTAAACGGTTTTACGCAGCGTTCATCGCATCTTCGATCCAGCCGTCCCATATCGCCTGGTTGTCGGCGATCCACTCATCGACGTGACGCTCGATGTCCGACTGTGAAGTCTAATACCCGAACCTGGACTCCGGGCTAGCCCTTCACAATGAAAGGCTCAAGCAGGGCCTCGTTTATTTCGACACCGATCCCGGGCCTATCGGGAAGCTCGAACCCCCCGTCTCGATACTGCCAGCCAGTGTCCGACGCCTCTGCGAGCCGGTCCGATAGTCCGCCCTGAAACTCCTGTAAAAACTCCGGCGAAGCAACCGCCGCACACTGTAACGTCGCCGCCTGGAACACGGAAACTCCGCTTCCCATGTGGGGTGTGGTCGGAACTGCGACCTTTTCCGCAATTTCCTTCTGGATCATGTAATCGGTGAACCCGGTCCGCCCAATATCCGGCTGATACACATCAAGGGCCCGTGGCTTTTGCACCCAGGCCTCCATCTGGTAGCGCGATCTGAAATGCTCGCCCAGCGCGATGGGTGCACCCGGTTTCGTAACCAGCTCCTGGTGCCCTGCCAGGTCCTCAGGTTGTAGCGGGCACTCGAAAAACCTGACTCCGCGGTCACCGTACACCCGCTTGCCGATTTCCGCCGATTCGTGGCTGCACATCCAGAGTGTGTCGACCATCCACTGCTCGAGCCCCGGCGCACCCCGCATCAGTCCGTCGAGTTCGTCTGCACCAGCATCTACATCGCCCGTCAGGAAAATCTTCGCACCCTTAAGACCCGTATCGATCCAGCTGTTGACGTGGTCGACCCGCTCTTCAAGAGTCGCCCTCCGCACCCCTGAAAGGTAAACGTCAAACCGTTTTCTGGGCACTGGCACGAGCAGGGCCGCGACCGGCGACTGTTCTCGCTTGCCAATAGCGTCCCACACCGCAATATCGATCGCCGCCAGTGCATCGAGCCAGTAGCCGGACGAATATCCCCGCCCGCGCTGCGAGTCGTACAGAAAGTCCCACAGACCAGCCGGATTTTCAAACTCCTGCCCCTCAATCATCTGGGCCAGGAGCTCGTTTACGATAAGACACACCACCTCGGGGCCAATCCCCGCATTCGCCTCGCCCCAGCCAACGGTCCCGTCGGAAAGCGTTACCTTTACAAGTGGCGTTTCAATGTACCGTGCATACACGGTCTGCCAGCCCTGTTTGAACTCGAACCGCTCGGTCAGGCGATCACCCTCACCAGCACGATAACTCTCCCAGTACGAATCGGAGCCCTTGAACGCAAGGTGAATCGAATTAACGGTTCTGATGCTGAAGTTAAAGTTCGAAGGCATTACGGCTCCGCTGTCAAGTTGTAAATAATTGGGTGTGAAGAGCAGAAGATTGATCGAACAATTAGCCGTGTAACACGGCTACGGACAGCTATTTCTCGAATGAAATGACCCTACCGGAACCGTGTTCAAACGCTGCGCCCCCGGCGTTGACATTTCAGGTCATCCGTGTATATTTCGCGGCTGCTCCTGTTAGTTGGGCCGGGCAGATTTGTTCTGTATGGCCTGTATCAGGGCAAGGCAATTACTAAACCGGGGCACGGCTGGCAAATAGTGAAAGTTATTCTAGTTCACTAGGAGTCGCCGGGTAGAACCTGGTGGATGGAACCTGTTCTCTCAAGAGGACGGGCTGCTTCTATATTTGTCCTTTCGGAGGAAATAGCATGGATCTGAGTTTGATAAAAAAACGAGGGGTTCTGGTGCTTTTTGCACTGGCCAGCCTGCTTGTGATCGCGGCCGTCGCTTGTGGAAGTGACGACGGCGATGGCGACGCAGCCCCCGCGGGTGGAGCGGCACCAGCTGCTGCAGCCACCGCCAAGCCAGCTGGAGCCGCCGCGGCAGCCGCCAAGGCAAAGCCAGCTGAAGGTGCCGCGGCTGCCGCGGCCGCGGCCACGGCGAAGCCCGCCGAAGCTGCCGGAGCTGCCGCAACGGCGAAACCCACTGCAGTGATTTTCCCGACGGCAGCCCCCACCGTAGCCGTCCCCACTGCAGTGATTTTCCCGACGGCAGCTCCTCCCGTTGCCCCTTCTGGCCCCAGTGGCGAACTCGTCTACGGGATGCGCACGCTCGAGTCCGTTTACGGAATCGGCTATGTCGGCCCGTACCGAACATCGGCTACCAACCAACTCGGAGGCGTCGAGGAAGGCCTGTTTATCTTTGATAACGGTGACCCGATGACCCCGAACCTTGTCGACACGTGGGACATCGACGCCTTGGGCACACGCGCACGCATGACCTTGAACAAGGGCATCAAGTTCCAGAGCCCGGTTGGCTACGAAGATCGAGATTTCGGTGTGCTGAACGCTGCCGAACTCGTCGAGTGGTTCAACCGCTCGAATGCGACGACGAACCCGGACTCCACCTATGGTGACGCCGGTGACTTCGCTGCCATCTTCCTCGAGGCGAAAGCCGTCGACGAATGGACCGTTGAAATCGGTCTTGTCTCCCCGGTGTTCTACTGCCTGCCGATTTCACAGTTCGGTTGCCTCTCAGCCGCACGTGGTGTGCATAAGGTAACAACAACCGACACCGATGGTGTTGAGTGGGCCCGTTCCCATCACATCGGTACCGGTCCGTACGTGCAGAGCGATGACTGTGTTCCTGGTGACCGTTGCTCGATCGAAGCCGTCAGCGAACACTGGCGACAGGTCGGTAACGTAGCCAAAATCACGGGACTTCAGGTTCCCGAGGCCACGGTACAGATCTCGATGCTGGAGAACGGTCAGATCGACATGGTTGTACTCGACTACAAGCTTCTACCCGACGTCATTGCCGGTGGCGATTTCCGCTTCCTGGAGACGATGCCTGGTGGTTTCGTTGGTCAGTCAATCCTGTTCCCCGGCAACCTCTGGGAGCACTCCCACGCACGAACGGCCGAGGCGCTCAACCCATGGGACGCACCTCCTTACGAGTTGGACAACCCGTGGATCGGTAACCCCTGGGGTGACCAGGGCAACACCTGCTCGGACGGTTCTGGCGACGGCTACACACTCTGTGGCAACGCTCCCTACACGGACACGAACAACCCGGACGGCATGGATGACATGGAGCAGGCTCGACTCGTTCGACTTGCCCTTGGAATTGCCATCGACCGTGGCGCCATCAACGATTCCCTGTTGAATGGCATCGGTACCGCGATCTACTCCGAGTACATGGGTCCTGAGTACCCAGGCTGGGATGCAACTCGCTTGACCGGTTGTTTCGACTGGATCGGTAACGAAATCACTTGCTCGGGCTCTATGGTGAGCGTTCCGTGGAAACTAGATGACGGCGACCTTGTTGAAGCCGACCGACTCCTCGAACTTGCGGGCTACCCGCTGGTTGATGACGTACGCGATGGCTTCGGCGAACTCGTACTGCAGGCCTACTCGGCCGAAGCAGGACCTGTTGGCCTTGAAGTTGCAGACACCATCATGTCTGACTGGGCACGTCTCGGAATTCCGCTTTCGGCTCTTATCGAGGACTACGGTGGAGTCATCAGCCCACGGATGCGACAGCGCGTCCAGTTCCTGCCTGTTCTGAAGAACGGTGACGTTCACTCGAACGTATACCCGATTGACTGGCCGCTGCCGACGGTGGACACATCGTCGTCACGACCTGGCTGGGGTGTTGGTTTCGAGTCACAGGCCGGTGCCAAGTGGCTGTTCGAAATTCTCGGTGAAAAGGACGCTAGCGTCCGGTCCGAGAAGCACTTGAACTGGGTCGACTGGAGCATGTTCTGGGTCCAGTACACTGGTGTATTCCAGGTACCGAAGGGTATTGTGGTCAACGACCGCATCAAGTCCTGGAACGGATTCCAGCAGCACTACTCGAACGTGTCAGGTAACCCTGAGTTCATCGTTCTCAACTAAGCAGACCATGCTATTGAAACGAAGTTAGTTTCGCTAAATGAGACGGGGGTCGGAGTTTCCGGCCCCCGTCTTGCTCTTTAAGCCAGAAATTCGATTGGGGAATAACCACCGGCAAAACCCTGACCGTCATTCTGGCGACCGGACGGTCGGAGACTGTTGAGCTGAACTGCTCCTGAACGCTGATATTCCGCACCATTTGCTCATGATCGAAGTCCCGTACGGACTCACTATCGGGTAAGATGCTGCCCTATCCTCAAAACAGATTGGCTGCACGGAAACTGAACGGCAGTGGCACGATTTAGGAAGTATCCGCTGGATGGCTAA
>Ga0207991_1000969_pt1 | contig 18517 bp, 23 predicted proteins | sample ETN07SmetaG_FD_185786 | JGI IMG/M metagenome (GOLD analysis project Ga0207991, IMG submission 185786) | Marine microbial and viral communities from oxygen minimum zone, Eastern Pacific Ocean - ETNP2014F14-07SV275 (SPAdes) (version 2) | ecosystem: Environmental > Aquatic > Marine > Oceanic ... | reverse complement strand
TTTTTCGTTTTCATCCCTGTTATCGGCAATTATCAGTCCGCAGCGGTGTTGTATTTGTAATTGAATTAAATATTGGCGAATCTGATTTTCAGCATTATTATCTTTTTTCATGGCTCATCCTTTAGGTCTTCTGACTGATAATACCGCAGATAATCAACCGTAAGCCGTGTCCGCCGTCACATATTGAATAATTGCGGGAGCAGTTCTCCTGCTTTACCTTTATACACCCTGTCATATATCAAGGACTGTTCGCTGGGTTGGGGATTCAATTCGATACACAAGGCTCCCGTAGATTTGGCCAATTGTGGATAACCAGCGGCCGGCCAGACCACTCCCGATGTACCGATGCTGATAAACAAATCACACTGCGATACAGCTGCATCCGCTTGCTGAACTGTATTGGGATCGAGCATATCGCTGAACCAGATGATGTCCGGACGGAGACAGGCACCGCAGTCACATTTCCTTTTTTCGAAAGGACCGTGGTTTAAATCATCCTTAACCCAGCCTTCCCGATCACATCTCACTCTCCAAATGCTGCCATGGAGTTCAATTACATTATTTGAACCTGCCCGCTGATGCATACCGTCAATGTTCTGGGTTACAACTAATACATTAGCATGTACTTCCTGGATAGCAGTAATAACTTCATGCCCCTTGTGGGGAAAACACTTGAGAGCTTCTTCCCGGCGCAGATCGTGAAAGTCAAACACCTTTTCCGGATCCGTCTCCCACGCTTCCTGGCAGGCGTATTCACGCCAATTATACTCATGCCAAACGCCGCCTTCTCCACGGTAAGTAGGCACTCCGGATTCAGCGGACATACCGGCGCCTGTAAAAAACACGATACGTTTAAATTTGTTAATATCTATTGTTTTGATGTTCATTATGGTATTGAAATTACCTCTTCAACTAACATAATATCACCTGACCATTATGCCGTTACTCGATAATTTAATTGCCATTTTAACACAACGCGATCCTTTTCCGCCTCTTGTGCCTGAAAAAGTATGGGATAAAAGTTTAATTGCAAAAATTGATACACTGTCTGCAGCGCCACTAATCAAAGCAGGTCTGCATCTTTTGAATGACGACATTCACAATTGCCATATCATCGCCCAGGAACATGAAAACCCGGACGGCAATTACTGGCACGCAATCCTGCACCGCCGGGAGCCGGATTACTGGAATTCAAAATATTGGTATAAACGTGTGAACGATCATCCGGTCATCCAAGAAATGCAAAAAGAAGAACCGGGCTGGAATCCTTTCAGTTTTGTAGATAAGTGTGAAAAATTGAATACAACTCAAGTAAGACTAATCCAGTTACAGGAAATGACATTGCTACTGAACTATACAATTGAAAAATATGTAAAGAATTACTAATCGATTAATTCTATTCTGGAATCGGTTTCTCCGGGTGCACCATGGGTACAAAACGTACGGGAATCACCGATTCCTTATCCATGATTCCGCCCTGCAATTTGGTAATGACCCATAATTCCTGCCAAATACTCCCCACAGGAATAACCAACCTCCCGCCAACTTTTAATTGTTCAAACAATTTGGGGGGTAACTTCGGTGGAGCCGCTGTTACAATAACAGCATCAAAAGGTGCTTCATCCGGCCAGCCCTGATAACCATCACCCCATTTAACATAAATATTATCATAACCGAGTCTTGCCAATGTTGCCTTAGACCTCACAGCAAGTTCTTGTAATATTTCAATGGTAAACACTTCCTTGCACAAATTGGACAAGACCGCTGCCTGGTAACCGGAGCCTGTACCGATTTCCAATACTTTTTCATTCCCCTTTAATTCAAGTAGTGAAGTCATCAACCCCACGATGTAGGGCTGGGAAATGGTTTGGTCATAGCCGATGGGTAGGGGCGAATCCATGTAGGAAAAGGGTCGCTGTTCAGTAGGAACAAACTCATGCCGGGGCGTTTGACGCATGATATCCAAAACTTTTTCATCTTGAACACCTCTTACCATGATCTGGTTATCTACCATAACTTTGGCTTTTTGCTCCCAATTATCAACCTGGGCAAAAACAGGGTACTGAATCCAGATATAAACCCACAGCAGACGAAAAATGTGATTCATGAAGGAATGTAGTGTAAGATAAACTAAAAAGAAAAGGGGGACTATTTTTTCCTTTTGAAAACATCAGCTTAACAGCAGTTCGCTAAAATCCCAAAGTCGGCGCTGATCTTCCACAACATTAGATTGAGCAGAACTGTTTTTGGACTGGCACTTGGAAAAATATTTACCGTTGACACCGTCTACTTCTGCTGAAGAAACCAAGTAGATACTTGTTTTTGCACCTTTGTGAATATTTATCGCACCAACAACTTTAGCTGCTGTCAGACTCAATCGGACACTTGTTTTATTATTGTTACCAAAATTTGTATTTACAAATCCCGGATGAAGACAATTGGCAGTTGTATCACTTCCTTCAAGTCTGCGGGCTAATTCATATGTAAACATGACATTGCACAATTTGGATTTGCAGTAGGCCGGCCAGCCTTTATAACCATTTTGACCTTGTAGATTGTCAAAACTCATATTAGTATTTAAATGAGCATCAGAAGCAACATTCACTATACGTGACTTTGGCGTTGCTTTAATTGTATCTAATAGTAAGTCAGTAAATAAGAAATAAGACAGATGATTCAAAGCAAACGTATTTTCAAGCCCTTCTTCTGTTTTTCCAAAATCAGAAAAATATGCTCCCGCATTATTCAATAAAATATCAATATGATCAAATTGGGTTTGAATCTCTTTTGCCAATTGACGAACCTGATCCATGGAAGAAAGATTCGCTTTAAAAAATGTTACATTTTGGTTATCGGTAGCATTGATGATTTCACTTTTGGCTTCGGAGATTTTTTCAGTATTCCTACCAACCAATCCAAGAGCAAAACCCATTTTGGCAAGGTTTAATGCCGCTTCTTTTCCAATGCCATCCGTGGCGCCAGTGATGATACAGACTTTACCTTGGTGAGACAATTTACTTTTTCTTTTTAATCTGGATATTCAATTCATCCAGTTGCTTTTCGCTGACTAAATCTGGCGATCCATCCATGAGTGATAACGCTGATGTTGTTTTTGGAAACGCAATGACGTCCCGGATATTATTGGAGCCGGTCAGCAGCATAACCAAACGATCAAAGCCAAATGCAATCCCGCCATGGGGCGGCGCACCATAGGTAAGGGCCTCAACCAGAAAACCAAATTTTTCCTTGACTTCTTCAGGGCTCAACCCAAGCAGGGAGAATACTTTATTCTGAATTTCCGGGCTATGAATACGAATGGAACCGCCGGCAATCTCATACCCATTCAAGGTTAAATCATACGCCCGCGCTTTTAATGATTCTGGATCAGAATCGAGTTCATTAACATCTTGGGTTGTAGGTGAAGTAAACGGATGATGTAAAAACGTTAATTTGTCTGTCTCTTCATCCATCTCAAACATGGGAAAATCTGTCACCCAAAGTGGTTTGAAATTATTTTTATCTGCTAAATCTTCACGTTTTGCAATCTCAACTCGCAAAGCACCTAAAGATTTTTCAGTGACTGAACGTTCATCCCCAATCAAAAATATGATATCACCATCATCCATACCTGTAGCATTTTTGATTTCTTTTTGTAAATTATCTTCAAAGAATTTGGAAATACCGCCCGTGAGATGCCCTGCGTCCATTTTCATCCAAGCCAATCCCTTGGCTTTAAATGTTTTAACAACATCCGTTAATTCATCAATCATTTTTCGAGAATATTTTACTCCACCCGGAACAACAATCGCTTTTACACATTCTGCTGACTTAAAGGCATTGAAGTCCGACATATCCGTAAACTGTTTCACGTCTTGCAGATATAGTGTGTATCGTGTATCCGGTTTATCTGAACCGTATTTTGACATGGCTTCATCGTAAGTAATCCTAGGAAACGGATCAGGAAGATCTGTGCCGATGACTTCCTTAAAAACATGCCGTGTCATCCCTTCCATGTTTGAATAAATATCCTCTTCATCCACAAAGGACATTTCAATATCAATTTGAGTGAATTCCGGTTGACGGTCTGCGCGAAAATCCTCATCCCTGAAACATTTCACAATCTGGAAATATCGGTCAAATCCCGAAATCATTAAAATTTGTTTATAGATTTGAGGCGATTGTGGCAATGCATAAAATTTGCCATGATGCAATCTGCTGGGTACCAGAAAATCTCTAGCGCCTTCCGGAGTTGATTTCATTAAAATAGGTGTTTCCACTTCTAAAAAATTTTTCTCTGATAAATAACTGCGAACAGCCTGATATGATTTGTGGCGTATAATAATATTATGTTGAAGTTCATCCGTTCGTAGTTCAAGATATCGATATTTTAATCGTAAATCTTCCAGAGCACTTTCCCGATCTGTAATTACAAATGGTAAAGGTGCTGTTTCACTTAATAGCTCCATGGTTTCAACCATTAATTCTATTTCGCCGGTAGACATATTCGGATTAACAGCATTTTCTCCCCTCGCCTGAACAGTGCCCTTGATGGAAAGCACATCTTCCATGGACAGCTTTTTTACTGCTTCAAAATCACCGGAATAATCATCTGAATTGAAAATAATCTGTGTTTTTCCATAGCGGTCACGCAAGTCAATAAAGATCACTTGTCCGTGAAGACGGACCGTATTCACCCAGCCGTTTAAGTTTACGGATTCATTTGTATTTTCTTTGCGTAGTTCTCCGCAGGTATGTGTTCTTTTTAACATAGTTTAATTATTTTTGCATAAAAAAAAGCCGCCCGAAGTTACGAGCGGCTGAAGTATAATTGTACAGGAATTCAACGTTTTGAGACCTTTAGTCTGTTCAACGCACGAAGTAATGAAACATCATTTCTGGCTGGATCTATATCTTTAGCTTCTTGTTTTTCTTGCGCACGTTTTAGTGCTTCTTCTGCCCGGACAGTATCAATTTCATCGGATCGTTCATATGTTTCCAGTAATAGTTCAACTTTCTCTTTAGTCACCTCTGCAAAACCACCACTCGTAGCTAAATAATGATCCTTCCCATTCTGGGTGACTTTTATTTCACCAACATCCAATGCAAAAATTGATTCCCTGTGGTTCGACAAAACGCCAAATGATCCATCCAATCCCGGACAGCGTACATATTCTACCTGCCCTTCATCAGAAATCTTTGTAGGTGTTACTATCTCGAGATGAAAAGAACTCATTATGCAGCAGCTTTTTTGGCATTATCAAAGGCTTCATCAATAGCACCCACATACGAAAACATATTTTCATGGAGTTCATCCGCATCACCATTTAAGATAGCTTCAAATCCGGAAATGGTATCTTCCAAGCTTACATAGCGCCCATCTTTACCTGTAAACTGTTCAGCCACAAAGAACGGCTGACTCATGAATTTTTGCATTTTCCGTGCTCGTGAAACAGTAAGCTTATCTTCATCCGACAATTCATCCATTCCCAAAATAGCAATAATATCCTGAAGATCTTTGTATTTCTGTAAAACAGACTGTGCATTTCGCGCAACATTATAATGACGATCACCAATAATGCGTGGATCAAGAATTCGGGAAGTAGAAGCCAAGGGATCCACTGCTGGATAAATTCCCAATTCAGCAATTTTCCGTTCCAACACGGATGTTGCATCCAAATGAGCAAATGCAGTTGCCGGTGCTGGATCGGTCAAATCATCCGCAGGAACATAAACGGCCTGTATGGATGTGATCGATCCTTTCTTGGTTGATGTAATCCTTTCTTGAAGGTCACCCATTTCGGTTGAAAGTGTCGGCTGATAACCAACAGCGGAAGGCATACGGCCTAACAATGCTGAAACTTCTGAACCCGCTTGTGTAAAACGGAAAATATTATCAATAAAGAGTAATACATCTTTGCCTTCATCATCACGGAAATATTCCGCCATGGCTAATCCGCTCAAGGCAACACGCAGACGGGCTCCCGGAGGTTCATTCATTTGGCCAAAGACCATGGTTGTTTTATCAATAACGCCTGATTCGCTCATTTCAAGATACAGGTCATTTCCTTCACGAGTACGTTCGCCCACACCTGCAAAGACAGAATACCCGCCATGTTCTGTGGCAATATTGCGAATTAATTCCTGGATCAAAACGGTTTTTCCTACACCGGCTCCGCCGAAGAGTCCTGTCTTCCCACCTTTAGTATAGGGTTCCATCAGATCCACAACTTTAATACCAGTTGCCAGCATTTCGGTAGATGTGGCTAAATCTTCAAATTTAGGTGCAGAGCGGTGAATGGGATTACGCTTCGCTGTTTTAACTTCCTCTTTTCCATCAATTGTATTTCCGACGACATCAAATAAACGTCCCAATGTTTCCGGACCAACAGGCATGGAAATAGGTTCGCCCATATCAACTACTTTATGTCCCCGTACGAGTCCATCCGTTGAATCCATTGCGATTGTACGGACAACGCCATCGCCTAAATGCAGTGCAGTTTCCAATATCAATGTACCTTCTTCCCCGCGATCAACTTCCAGTGCATTCAAAATAGCCGGTAAATGACCATCTTCGAAGAGGACGTCCACCACTGCGCCCATAATTTGTGATACTTTTCCATCCACTGACATATCAGTTCCTTATTTAGCTTTGTAAGGCTTCAGCGCCACTGACAATTTCTAACATTTCTGTCGTAATTGCTGCTTGGCGAGCCTTGTTGAATTCCAATGTTAATTCTTTAATCATATCTTGAGCATTCTCTGTGGCATTTTCCATAGCCAACATGCGAGCTGCTTGCTCACTGGCATAGGATTCCAATAAATATTTCCACATCTGAATATTTAAGTGACGTGGAATTAAACTCTTTATTATGGCTTCTTTGTTTGGTTCATAAAGTCTATCTACAAATTGACTGTTTTCATCATCAAATGTGAGAGGTAAGAGTAATTCTGATTGAACTTGTTGTCTTGCCACATTTATAAATTCATTATACACAACATGAATTTCATCCACATGTTGATTCGTAAAATGGCTGATAACACCTTCACCAATATTTATAGCGTGATTATAACTCAACTCATTCCAAAAGTCTGTATGATTCTCAATTACAGTATATTCCCGTCTTTTAAAATGGTCGCGCGCTTTTTTACCAATACAAAATACATCTACGTTTTCTTTTCCAATTGCATCGATCTCACTTTGAGCCGTTTTAAGGATATTATTATTGAATGAACCTGCCATGCCTCTATCGGAAGTCACTACAACATACCCTATATGATTTACTTCGCGAATATCGAGTAATTCCAAAAGATCACGATCCACATCAGGTAGTAATTGATTGATAACTCCGGAAAGTCGATTCTCATATGGACGTGCTTCTTCCATATGTTCCTGTGCTCTGCGCATTTTAGCAGCCGCAACCATTTTCATGGCTTTGGTTACCTTTTGAATGCTTGTTACGGACTTAATCCGGTCACGAATGTCTTTCAGATTAGCCATTATTAGGCGGTAAAGCCTCCCTTGAATGCTGATATTGCTTCATCCAGTTTTGCTTCAACTTCATCGCTGATATTACCTTCATCTACTATGGACTTCAGTTCAGCTGCATTATTTGCTTCCAAATAATCTATGAGCCCTTTTTCAAAATCACTCACTTGATTGACAGGAATTTCATCCAAATGCCCTCTGGTTCCTGCAAAAATGATTGCAATCTGTTTTTCAACATTCATTGGAACATACTGATTTTGTTTTAAAATTTCAACCATTCGTCCACCACGTGTTAGTTGGGCTTGTGTTGCTTTATCCAGATCGGATCCAAATTTTGCAAAGGCTTCCAATTCACGGTATTGAGCTAAATCTAAACGCAGCGTTCCAGCCACACTTTTCATTGCTTTAATCTGGGCATTTCCCCCAACTCGGGAAACGGACAGACCTACATCAATTGCCGGACGAACACCGGAATTGAAGAGATTAGTTTCCAGATAAATCTGGCCATCCGTAATAGAAATTACATTTGTGGGAATATAGGCAGAAACATCGCCTTCCTGTGTTTCAATGATGGGAAGTGCAGTAAGCGAACCGCCTCCTAATTCTTCTGCAAGTTTTGATGAGCGTTCCAACAAACGACTATGGAGATAAAACACATCCCCGGGAAATGCTTCACGGCCGGGAGGACGTCGTAAAACCAATGACATTTGTCGATAAGCAACTGCCTGTTTTGACAAATCATCATAAATGATTAACGCATGCTTTCCGTTGTCGCGAAAATGTTCACCCATGGCGCAACCGGAATAAGGTGCGATGTATTGCATCGGCGCCGGATCAGAGGCATTGGCTGCCACAACTGTTGTGTACTCCATGGCACCGTTTGCTTCTAATTCAGCTGTAATGGTCGCTACTGTAGATGCCTTCTGACCGATGGCAACATAAATACAATAAACTGGATTATCAGTCTCATGAGTATATTTTTGATTAATAATTGTATCAACCGCAATGGCTGTTTTACCCGTTTGCCTGTCACCAATAATCAATTCACGTTGACCACGTCCGATAGGAATCATTGAATCGATTGCTTTGATTCCTGTTTGTAATGGTTGTGTCACTGGTTGGCGTTGCATTACACCCAGTGCTTTGCGTTCAATAGCTAAATGATCTTTAGCATCAATAGGGCCTTTGCCATCCAATGGTTGTCCGAGAGGATTCACCACACGACCTAACATGCATTCGCCGACTGGAACTTCCACAACACGTTCAGTCCGTTTGGCTAAATCGCCTTCTTTTACTTTACTGCTATCGCCAAAAAGGACCAGTCCTACATTATCATCTTCCAAATTAAGAGCCATGCCAAATACATCATTGGGCAACTCTACCAATTCAGAACTCATAACATTTTCCAGTCCGCTTACACGAGCAACACCATCACCAATTTCGATTACTTCACCGACTTCTGAAACATCAATTGATGCATCAAAATTTTCGATCTGCTGTCTAAGTAATTCAGTAATATTTTCTGTTTTGATTTTCATTATTTTTTCCTTGTTTCTAGGATTGCAGTAATGTGCTCTGTAAGCGATTTAATTTGCTTTTCAGAGATGCATCCAGAAACGTGTTTTTAATTCTAAACTTGATTCCACCCAGTAATTTTTCATCAACTTCGATAGAAATATCCGTTTTCATATTCATTGCTTTTTGAAGATTTTGTTGTAAAGTATCTACTTCTACAGCACTCATCTCTTTGGCAACATGCACCTGAACATCAATAATACCTTCTTTATCTTTGTACAACGTATCATAATCCTTTATTACCTGCCTAATGAGTTGAACAGATCGTTCTTTTGTTATTAAACCCAAAAATTCAATAGCGTTTGTATGACACAAATCGACAAGCACTTTCCGTAAAATATCTGTTTTCTTATCCAGAGAAATACGTTTTGACTGCAGTAATGACCTGAACCGTGTATCTTTCCTAATCAGATTATCTATCTTTTTTAAAGATACATTCACATCACCAGAATCAGCTCCGGATGAATCCAAAAGAATTGTTGCCAGCTTTTTTGCCTGCTTGTTAAGATTCATATTTCATTACATGTGTAAGTGATTCATCAATTAAAGCCTTATTATCATCAGCACTTAAGTTTTTCTTGATGAGTTTTTCAGCTACTGAAAGTGATAAATTGACAACTTCACCTTTTATTTCTGCTATTGCTTTTTCTTTTTGAACCTGAATTTGCTTTTCAGCATCAGCAATTACCATATTGGCTTTTTCTTTGGCATCGTTGAGTGTTTCATCTTTCAACTTCGTCGCAGCCGCTTTACCTTGAGCGAGGATAGACTGAGCTGCCCCGCGAGCCTTATTAATAATCGCCTCTCCTTCTGCATTCAATCGAGCCAATCCCTGTTGAGCTTTTTCAGCATCATTCAAGGAAGATTTAATAAAATCTTCCCTTTCCTTCAGAATGTTCAACAACGGTTTCCAGGCGAACTTCGCCAGAACCGTCAGAAGCAATAAAAAGGTTATAATGGTCCAGACAAATAGTCCTGGATCAAGTTGGACTAATGGGTTATTCATGATATGTCCTAAAGGTTATTATTTCATCAAGACAATTAACAGTGCAAACACTTCACCCAGAATAGCTACACCTTCGAGCAAGAACAAGGGCAAGTTAACCGCACCGGTAATTTTATCGGCAGCTTCTGGTTGGCGAGCAATACCTTCTGCAGCTGCAGCTGCAAGGCGGCCAATGCCAAGACCTGCTCCAATTACAATGAGTCCAAGACCCAATCCTACTCCAAACAAATGAAGATTTTCCATCTTTCGTTTCTCCTTTACTTTTGATTAATGATGCACATTGATTGCCATACCGATAAACACAGCTGACAACAGTGTGAAAACATATGCTTGTACCAAAACAACAATTATTTCTAAACCAGAAATAGCTATAGCCATAGGTATTGAAAAAAGTGCCAAACTCAACCCTATCGCTGTACTATTAAACATTTCTGCAAAAATAGCCATGAATGATAAAATAGCTAAAACTGCAATGTGACCCCCTGTCATATTTGCCGCCAAACGCATGGTTAATGCGAAAGGCCTTACAAACATGCCGATTATTTCTATAGGGATCAAAATGATGTAAACAGGCCAGGGCAGGCCGGTTGGTACTAAATTTTTCCAATGATGAATAAAACCATGAGCGCGGGTACCGGCTATTATGATTGCAAAAAACGTGATAACAGCCAATCCGGCGGTTACATTGAAATTTCCAGTGGCTGTTACACTACCGTGTAATAGGTTATTAATAAAATTGTGGTTATCACTTGCCGGAATGTGAAATGCAAAACGATTCACTGCACCCAAAATATCAAAGAATGGTAATAACCCGATACCATTTGCAAAAAGGATGAAAAAGAATAATGTAAGAATAAGTGGTGCCCATGTTTCTGAATACTTAGAGCCGATATTGGGTTTAATAATTGAATCACGAAAAAACTTAACAATCAATTCCAATGCATTCATCCAACCGCTGGGAATCGCCTTTTCTTTTTGCATATATCTTCTAATGGGTATAATTACAGCACACGCAAGCAAGATAGCGACAACCCATAACATAAGGACATGCTTTGTTACAGATAAATCAATGCCGAAAAAATGGGGTAAATGAATCAAAGGATGGTCTAATGAGCTATTGGAAACATGATGGATAATGTTATCACCCACCTGGTCCAATACGCTCGTGCCAGCGGTGTGGTCTTGCTCAGCAGTTGCACTCATTTGTTAATATAAATTTTGTCTAATTGAAAATGGATTTTAAAAACAACGCTTCGCTAATGTGAAGCGTTATATAATAGCCAACAAAACTAAGGACAAAAGGCATTGGATTAAAAGTGTAAAAAGTAAAAATATAAATAAAATATATGGCATATAATATCATCTTTACCATAAATGATTTAACCATAACATTGTTTACATTTTCAGGGGATTTTTGATTGGCTATTGAAAGTAGAAATATCGACCCTATGCCAATGAGCAATGGAGCAATCATTCCCAGAAATATTTCTTTAGCGTATTCTTCTATCCCTCCAACTATTAATCCCCATGTACCCAAACAAAATATACTTACAAAGATCGAAAATTGGATAGCCGACATTTTATTTGCGCCAGACTGTTTTTGCCAATTCATAAAATCCTGTAAATAAACCCAAGAAAAGTCCTGTCAAAAGAAGCCATGGCTTTGTCCCCAGCCAATCATCCATAAAATATCCCAAAAGACCCATAATTAACACACCGCCAATTAGAGTATATGACGCTGAAGCTGCAGGTCCGGATTCTTTAATAATTTTTTGGAAATATTGAAATGAACGAGTTAAATAATCGTCCTTATTTTCAGTCATTGTAAATGGGCGATTCGCCTAATGGAATAGATTCCTCTTCATTCATTTGGGAATCAGTATTGTCTGTCTCATTGCCAAGAATAATACACTGGCCTTGAAACTGGGCTCCCTCTTCAATAATTAATGATTTATACGTTAAATTGCCATTTAATAGTGAAGCTTCACCGAGAATCGCTCTGTTTTCAACAATTACATTGCCTTCCACATTGCCGCCAATATGTATATCACTACCAGAAATATTGCCGACAACTTTGCCGGTTCTGGAAACTCGAACTGCACCTTGAGTCGAAATATTCCCAAAGACTATTCCATAGACAATAATTCCTTCGTCTAATTTAATATCACCTCGGAAAATTGCATCTTGTCCAACCATGCTATTCATATTTTGAAAATTTATCTTAGCCATTTTCTTCAATGCTTATATCTCTTTCTTTGTATTCGGGGAAAAACACTAACGGATCAATTACATTACCGCTTTTCCAAATTTCAAAGTGTAAATGTGGTCCAGAAGATATACCTGTACTGCCTGCCAAGGCAATAACATCTCCTCTTTTTACAATACCATGGTTTTTAAAGAGATTTAATTGATTGTGACCATAATGAGTGAAATAATCATCACCATGATAAATGATAATCAAATTACCCAAATCATATGTCCATCCTGAAAAGATAATACGTCCGCTGGCAGCAGCCAATATCGGTTCACCTTCGATCACAGCAATATCAATACCATAATGATTTTTCTGCCAAAAGTGAGATTCGTCAAGCATTCGTTGCGTCAAAAAGCCATCGACAGGCGCTTGAGAAGGTATATTCTCTATATATGAAATTGTAAAAGATTCACTCTTATCAACTACTGAAGATTTATCTTCTGTGCTCACAATGCTTAAATTGCTGCGTAATATTTCTTCCATTTGTCCCAAGCGATTCAGATCACGATACAATTCCATCACTTGGGTACGTTCAAAAACCATTTCTTCAAATTGCTTTTCTTTTTCACGAAAATCGGCAATCTTCGGAATAAAATACCATAATGAACTAACGATAATGAGTATTATAATAATAACAAGAAAGATGAGTGTTTGCATCCAAGCACGTGAAATGGAGAAACGTTTTTGTGTATCCACATTATCTGAAACAATATGAACTGTATAACGATTTGGTTTCATGGGATGATTTACTTTATAGTGCGCAGGAGTTCCATTACCCGTTCAAAATCATCATTTGAATAATATTCAATCTCAATCGTTCCTTCACCGCCTTTATGACTAATGCGGACTTTTGTACCGAGTAGTGTAATCAATTCATTTTCCAGAGATCTCACAGCTGCAGATGAACTGCGTATTTTCTTTTTCTTGGGTTTAGGTTTGGGAGCAGGTTTCCCTTTTACAATATCTTCAGCTGCCCGAACACTCAATTTTTCGTTAAGAATCCGCTGCCATAATTTTTTCTGTGTTGCTGATGTTTTCATCGATAACACTGCCCGGCCATGCCCGGCGCTGATTTTCCCTTTTCGGATACTTGCTTTTATTTCTGACGGAAGATTCAACAAACGCAATGAGTTTGAAATGGTCACTCGCTTTTTACCTACTGCTTTGGCAATGGCTGTTTGGTTGAGTTTAAATTTATTTTGCAAAACATCAAATGCTTCAGCTTCTTCTATGGAATTCAGATTTTCCCTTTGTATGTTTTCGATAAGAGCCATTTCCATCAACTCGGCATCATTCTTGACTTTCACAATATGAACAGGTATCTTTTTTAAGCCGGCTAGTTTGGCAGCTCGCCAACGACGTTCACCTGCTACCAACATAAATCCTTTACCCACTTCTTGCACAGTTATGGGAGTAATCACACCTTTTTGTTTAATTGAAGCGACCAAATCCTCCAAGCTTACTTTATCAAAACCCTCCTTCCTTGGCTGATTCGGATTGGCCGTTATTTTAGATAATGCAATATCAGTTACTCCCGTAGGTGCCGGAGTATGCATATCTTCATACGGACGTATAAGTGCTTCAATTCCTTTACCTAATCTTCTAGTTGCCACTGTTTAATAACTCCTCTACTAAATCCATATAATCTCTTGCGCCCACAGAATTGGCATCATATAATAACGCCGGTTTTCCAAAACTAGGCGCTTCACCAAGACGGACATTGCGATGAATGATTGTTTTGAATAATTTATCTCCAAAATAGCTTTCAACCTCTTCAGCAACTTGTTTTGATAGATTCAAGCGGCTGTCAAACATAGTGAGCAAAACACCTTCTATCTTAAGTTTTTTATTTAAGTTTCGCTGGACTAATCTGATTGTATTCAAAAGCTGACCTAATCCTTCCAATGCATAATATTCAGCTTGAATGGGAATGATGATCGAATTGGCAGCTGTCAATGCATTTACAGTTAATAATCCTAATGAAGGCGGGCAATCAATTAAGATATATGTGTATTTTCGTTTTAAAGAATTGAGCGCTTTTTGTAATTGAAATTCTCTGGACATAATACTTACCAGTTCAACTTCCGCCCCAACCAAATCACTATTCGCAGTAATAATATCCAGATGGCTAAATTGAGTTTTGACAATCGCATCTTTGATTGCTGTACCACGAATGAGAACATCATAAATCGTTTTGACTTCTGAATCATTTATTAAACTGGAAACGCCTGTAGTGGCATTCGCCTGAGGGTCCAAATCGATTAGCAGCGTTTTTTCTTCCGAGACTGCTAGACTGACGGCTATATTAACAGCTGAAGTCGTTTTCCCGACTCCGCCTTTTTGGTTCGTTAGTGCTATGATACATGACATCGTGCTGGTTTTAATGGTATTAATAAACCGTCGAATTTAGGTGACTGATTCTGGGGAAACAAGAGAGGTAATATTTCATTGGTTGATGTTGTTAAATTCTCTACGAGTTTAATTGTATTATTATGAAAGCAATCTGCAAATCAAAACCAGAATACGGCCTGTGGATGGAAAATGTTCCAATCCCTGCATGCGGAACAAATGACGTCAAAATTAAAATTTCACACAACGCCATTTGTGGAACAGACCTCCATATATATAAATGGAACGAATGGGCTCAGCGCACCATTAATCCACCATTAATAATTGGTCACGAATTTGTAGGAATTGTAGAAGAAATTGGCCCGGGAGTCACACACTTTAAAATTGGAGATCGAGTTTCAGGCGAAGGACACATTACTTGTGGGTATTGTCGTAACTGCAGAGCCGGCAAACGCCATTTATGTCATAAAACAATAGGAATTGGGATTCACCGAGATGGCGCCTTTGCTGAATATTTGGTCATGCCTGAATTTAATGTTTGGCCTGTCCATGAAGAAATTCCATCGGAGATAGCTGCCTTTTTTGATCCCTTTGGAAATGCCGCCCACACCGCCTTGTCTTTCGAAATGGTAGGCGAGGATGTCCTTATTACTGGCGCGGGTCCTATTGGAATGATGGCTGTGGCCATTTGTAATTTTGTTGGTGCGCGTCATATTGTTATTACTGATGTGAATGATTTTCGTTTAGATTTAGCTAAAAAAATGGGCGCAACAAAAGCAATCAATGTCACTAAAGATTCTATTAAAGATGCTTTGGTTGAATTGGGAATGTCAAACGGTTTTGACGTAGGACTCGAAATGTCTGGAAATCCGGATGCATTTAATTCCATGCTGGAAAATATGTATCATGGCGGACGCATTGCTCTTTTAGGCTTGCTGCCAGAATCAACTCAAATTAATTGGGATAATATTATTTTCAAGGGTCTTCATGTAAAAGGTATCTATGGCCGTGAAATGTTTGAAACATGGTATAAGATGACACAAATGCTCCGGAGTGGTCTCGATATTTCCAACGTTTTAACCCACACTTTTCCTATAGATGATTTTCAAAAAGGATTTGATATTATGGAATCAAGGCATTGTGGAAAAGTTGTGCTCGAATGGTAATTATTAATTTGGCGCCTAGAAAATAAAATCTCCAAAGTTGTTTCACTAATAAAACATTGTGACTAAAAATATGAAAAACCCGTACGAAAATGCATTGAATGGCTTAAACATTATTGACCCCGTAAAATCATTTTTTGATTGGTGTAAAGAACGAGAAAGTATACGCATAAAACGAGAAAACGGGGAAAAGCCTCCTTGGACGTCTGATCCAATTTTTCAACAAGGACGTTTTCTTAATACTTTCAGAGAAGACGACAAAGGATCAAAAGCTGTATTACGATTTTGTGATCCCGTAAAAAGTTCTTTAAAAAAATTGATCCATGCCCTTTTCTTCGCCCGTTGGTGCAATCAACATACAACATTAAATCTTCTTACCCCTTCAAATCTAAATAACCCATCACATCTAAAAGATATTCTATTAAACAAAATGAAACAACCTTGGTCATCTGAAGCTTATCCAGTTGTACCTTTAGTTTGGGATGGTGTTGAGTACGACAGATTGGATGCATGTACTGATCTTTTTCCTAAAATAATCGATTTCCTTATAAATCGTATTTTATCATCTAATCGTAATGTTGTGTCTGCAACTAACTTAATAAATCAAACTTTTCAAATGACCAATGATTTTCCGATTTTTATGACTGTTATAGACATCTCTTGGTTTAGACCTGATATCATAAGTCCAAATAGCTCCGTACCCACAGGCATTGGAGCGAAACCATATCTGGATCGATTGCAAACCCATCTTGATTTGGAAAATCATCATGCAACCATAGAAAAAATGATATCGTTACAAGGTGAATACTGGCCATCAATTCGGAGACAGTTGACACCGGTTGATATTGAATACATTTCGTGCGAAAACCGAAAATATTTTAGTTATATAAATGGTACAAAACTATTTGAAGGTAAAAATTTATTTATCATAAATGAATGAAAAAAATGATTAACTCAAAAAGACATTTCACCGAAACTCTTTCTCATATCAAATCTGAAGGGCTCTATAAAAATGAACGAACCATTACCACGCCCCAAGGCGTAGATATTACAACCATGGAAGGAGGTGATGTTTTAAATTTTTGCGCTAACAATTATTTGGGGTTGGCCAATCATCCGGATTTAATTACAGCCGCAAAACAAGCATTAGATGATCATGGGTTTGGTTTAGCATCGGTTCGGTTTATTTGCGGAACGCAAGATATTCATAAAGAATTAGAAACAAGTATTTCTCAATTTTTTGGTACAGATAACACCATTCTCTATACGAGCTGTTTCGATGCAAACGGCGGATTATTTGAAACATTGCTTGGACCAGAAGATGCAATCATTTCGGATGCGCTGAACCATGCATCTATCATCGATGGAATTCGCCTTTGTAAAGCACAGCGTTATCGTTATGCCAACAGTGACATGGTAGATCTGGAATTCAAACTCATCGAAGCTCAAGAAGCCAGAATTCGCATGATCACCACAGATGGCGTTTTTTCTATGGATGGATTTATCGCCAAGTTGGATCAGATTACAAAACTGGCAGAAAAGTACGATGCAATGGTGATGGTGGATGATTCACATGCCACGGGGTTTGTGGGGAAAACCGGTCGTGGTTCCGCAGAATACCATAATGTGATGGATAAAGTGGATGTATTTACATCAACTTTAGGCAAAGCATTGGGCGGAGCGTCAGGCGGGTTTACGACCGGAAAACAGGAAATCATTGATTTGCTTCGTCAGCGGTCCCGTCCTTACCTTTTTTCAAATACAGTTGCCCCTTCCATTGTTGCGGCAGGGATAAAAGCATTTGATCTTCTGTCATCATCAACTGAATTGCGAGACAAACTGGAAAAAAACACTCTATACTTCCGGGAGAAAATGAGTGCTGTCGGTTTTGATATAAAAGAGGGCGATCACCCCATTGTGCCAATTATGCTTTACGATGCAAACCTTGCACAAGAAATGGCAGCTGCATTATTGAATGAAGGCATTTATGTTACAGGTTTTTTCTTTCCTGTGGTGCCTAAAGGTGAAGCTCGGATTCGTGCGCAAATTTCCGCTGCTATGAACAGGCATCATCTAGATAAAGCATTAAATGCTTTTATTAAAATTGGCAAAAAATTAAATGTGATTTAAAGAAAGTAGTAAGAATGCTAAACAATATTCTATCCATCTTATCCCCAGGCTTAATGCATGTATTAATGGGTATGGGGCATGGAGATGAAATCGTTTTAGCTGATGGTAATTTTCCTGCTGAATCAAGATTGATTCGCGCAGATGGCATAGCGTTTGCGATATTCTTCAAGCAATGAGACCCTTCTTCCCCATTGATAAATCTGTCAATGATTATGCAATCGTTATGAGTACCGGAAATGCAGACATTCCATCTATATGAAATAAATTTGAAACTATCTTGCTCAAAAATAATTCTAATCAATCTACATTATCTCCCATTTCCAGAGAAGCATTTTATGAACGCTCTCGAGATACATTCGCCATTATTGCCACAAGCGAATCTGCTCTTTTCGCAAACCTCATTCTTAAAAAAGGTGTTATAATTCTTCAACTTATCAACATCATAGATAAGTTAAAGAATTACGAAATAGGATAAACGGTTGGATGTAACAATTAAAATCGGGAAATTCTTGAAAAAATATTTATTTATTTTAATGGTTATTATGAAAATCCTT
>Ga0207991_1000964_pt1 | contig 18565 bp, 20 predicted proteins | sample ETN07SmetaG_FD_185786 | JGI IMG/M metagenome (GOLD analysis project Ga0207991, IMG submission 185786) | Marine microbial and viral communities from oxygen minimum zone, Eastern Pacific Ocean - ETNP2014F14-07SV275 (SPAdes) (version 2) | ecosystem: Environmental > Aquatic > Marine > Oceanic ... | reverse complement strand
CCAGGTGCAATGTTTGATAAAGTGTGTGATTCTGGACTAATTGCTAAAGGAAACAATGAAATAGCAATAACAAAAAACAATAGAGGATTAAGAAAGCTAGATGGGTTGCGTAGCGACATCTTTAGGTCTCTTGTAAGTGTTTTGATGAAGATGTTCACAGGGTGAGAGTCCTTAGTCCGTGTAAGTTGCATTTTTGATGAGTTGTGAGGACACAAATTCCGCCATCATCACAGTGTTTGGTGATTTGAGTTTCAATTACATTGATACCATCAGCATCAAGTGCAGTGAAAGGTTCATCTAGAAGCCATACTTTGGCTTGAGTTATAAAAAGAGCTGATAAAACAACTCTCCTTTTTTGACCAGCAGAAAGATTTGCAGCATATACATACTCGAAATTTTTTAAACCAACATTTGTAAGTGCATCATCAAGCGCTTGATTAGAGCTACTAATGCTGAGCTGAGTAAGGTAATCAAGATTTTCTTTACAATGTAGCTCGGGACTTAAGGCTGGGAGATGACCTAGATAAAATATATCAGACTGGTAATCGTAGGAACCGACCTTGTTATTGTTAATGGATAATTTGCCAGATTCTGCTGAGTTGAGTCCAGCAAGTATCTTTAGTAATGACGTTTTACCAGAACCATTGGCTCCAGAAATTTTTAGTATTTCCCCGGAATTTAGTTCAAACGAGATGTTGCTAAAGAGTTCGTTATAACCTCTTTGACAAGTTAAATCACTAACGATTAATTTTGACATGACATCATTTTAGTGGATTAGTCTCTCGAGGGCGAAAAAACGTAATTAGTATTAAAACAGTTACAGGCAGTTATTTTGATTATTGATTATCGGTTAAGCCACCTAGTTCACTTTTATCAATTTCTGCTAGAATATCTTCATCAAAAATTAATCTTAAACGATAATGTATCACTTGTTCACCATTGACAGTTGAATGATGGATGTAATCCCATTGATATTGATGAAAGGGGTCAATAATACTCGGCGACCCAATTAAGTTCATTACGGCACTCTTGGACATCCCCAATTGAAGCTTTTCAACAGCTTCAATTTCGAGGACAGAGCCCTGCATAATGTTTGGTTTGTAGATATCAATTGAAGGCATTGAAAAATCAAGCCAGTTTGGCATTGAAAACTTTGGAAACTCAAGCGTTTCAGGAGTTTTTAGTAGAGAGTTTGAACAGCCACTTAAAATCATAAAGGCAAGTACAATTAAAGTTAATCTTTTCATCTTTCGTTAAACGATTAAAATATTGATAGGATTTTACCTTAAGGATTTTTAAATGGATGCCGAAGATTTAAAAAGTGCTGGTCTAAAAGTCACTTTACCGAGATTAAAGATTTTAGAGGTGTTAGAGAAATCATCTAATCATCATATGAGTGCTGAGGACATCTATCGGTCGCTGATGGAACAACAAGAGGAAGTTGGCGTAGCAACAATTTATCGAGTTTTATCTCAATTTGAAGAATCTGGTATTGTTCATAAACTAAATTTTGAAAATAATCAAGCCGTATATGAGCTTTGTGGAGTGGACCACCACGATCATCTAGTTTGTGTTAAATGTAATACAATCATTGAATTTCAAGATGACGTGATTGAACAGCATCAATTACAAATTGCAAACAAATACGGCTTTCAACTTACAGACCATTCACTTTATCTTTACGGGCTTTGTAAGACTTGCCAAGAGTCCTACTAGAGATTATTAATAGATATGGAAGATTTTATTCTTAGAGCGATAGCTGCCTCTCTAGGAGTGTCGGTAATTGCGGGTTCTCTTGGATGTTTTGTAATATGGAAACGTCTATCGTATTTTTCTGATTCGATTTCTCATAGTGCACTATTAGGAGTTGCATTAGGTTTAGTAACAGGCCTTGGCATAAATTTTGGTCTAGTTATTGTTGGTGCTCTGTTTGCAACTCTTATTGTTGTATTGCAGCAAAAAGGTTTTTGGTCAAATGATGCTATTTTAGGAATTTTCTCTCATATTGCGCTCTCACTAGGTATTGTCGTTTTGGGTTTTGTTGGTGATCGAAATATTGATTACTTCGCTTACCTTTTTGGTGATATTCTTTCGATTAATAGTCAGGATATTTTTTGGATTTTTTCAGTGATGGTTGCAGTAGTTGTGATTTTGGTGATGAATTGGAAAAGGTTGTTGCTATTAACTTTGAATGAGGAATTAGCAAGAGCTGAGGGCCTTAACAAAGTGACCTATGAATTACTATTTATGTTTTTAATTGCACTTGCAGTTTCTGTATCGGTACAAATTGTTGGTGTGCTTTTGATAACATCGTTACTCATAATTCCACCAGCCATTGCACGTGTTTATTCAGGATCTCCTCTTTCTATGATTTTTAGTTCTGTCGTTGTTTCTGTTGTGTCCGTTCTATTGGGTCTTTTCAGCTCGATCCAGTTTGATATAGCAACAGGTCCAGCAATTGTAATTACTTTAGGTATTTTCTTTTTTATTGCCCAGCTGATACCAAATAAAAGCTAATCAAAGGGTATCGTTAAGTTCTATCATTTGATTGGTTTGCTGTTCAACAATGAGCGGATCAATAATAGACTCCAAGTCACCCTCCATGATTTCATTCAACTTATAGAGCGTCAAATTAATTCGATGATCGGTAACTCTACCCTGTGGGTAGTTATAGGTTCGAATTCTTTGAGAGCGATCACCGCTACCAACCAACTCTTTACGTTGAGTAGCCTGCTCTTTTTGTTGTTCGTGTTGCTGCGCATCTAGAATTCTTGAAGCAAGTACTGACAAAGCCTGAGCTTTGTTCTTATGTTGTGATCGACCATCCTGACATTCAACAACAGTACCTGTTGGGATGTGTGTAATTCTGACTGCGGAATCGGTTTTGTTGACATGCTGACCACCAGCTCCAGAAGCTCTAAAAGTATCAATTCTGACATCATTCATATTGATATTCACTTCTTTAATATCAGTCACCTCTGCCATAACTGCAATGGTACAAGCAGAAGTATGCACTCTACCTTGTGACTCTGTTTCAGGAATCCTTTGTACTCTATGAGCACCCGATTCAAATTTAAGTTTTGAGTACACATTAGATCCACTAATACGAGCAATGATTTCTTTAAATCCACCATGTTCACCAATATTTGAACTCATAACTTCTATTTGCCATTTGTTTTTTTCAACATAACGCGAATACATTCTATAAAGGTCACCTGAAAAGATACTCGCCTCATCACCACCAGTTCCTGCACGAATTTCAAGAATGATATTGCGAGAATCGTTAGGATCTTTTGGGAGAAGAGATTTTATTAGTTCTAACTCGAGTTGATCCAATTTACTCTGACTCAAAGCTATCTCTTCTTCTGCCATCTCTTTTATGTCTTGATCATCCTCACTGAGTAATTTTTGTGCAGCATTAATATCATTCATGATTGATAGGTACTGTTGGTACTGATCATTAACGGGACTTAGTTGAGCGTGCTCAATTGATAGTTCTCTATATTGGTCTTGGTCAGAAACAACGGATTGGTCAGATAGTAATGCGTTAATTTCTTCAAGGCGCATGGATAATTGTTCTAGCTTGGCGACGATAGATTGATTCATGAGTTATGAATATTGGTAGGTTTTTTTGAAACTGGTAAGGAGCCTTTAGCTTGTTCAAGATTAATTTTTTGGGATTTTTTAATATTTTCAAAGGTTGTATGCAATAACTTATTAGTTAACTTGTCTGCTAACTCTTCAACAACTAGATCAGGGTCAGATCCAGCTTCTAGTTTTTTTATTGCACTTTGCAATAGTTCATTCTTGAGTAGATTTGCATCTTCGCGATACTTTTTAATAATTTCTTCATTGGGAATATTTTTTAGCCACTCTATAAAGTCAAGGCTTTTTTCTCGAATGATTTCTTCAGCGATAACCTTTTCTTGGTCTCTGTTTTCGAGGTTACTATCAACCACTTGTTGTAAATCATCAACGGTGTAAAGGAAGACATCCTCCAGTTGATTCGCTTCATGCTCGATATCTCTTGGGATAGCTAAATCTAATAACAACATTGGTTGATGTTTTCTTTGAATCAGAACAGTTTCAATAAGTCCTTTACCTAAAATTGGAACAGGTGCAGCGGTTGAAGAAATTACGATATCTGCTCGGTAGAGGTGTTCAGATAAATGTTTCAGATTAATTGCTTCTGCTCCATAAGTAACTGCAATAGTTTGTGCATTTTCTAACGTCCTGTTAACAAAAATCATACGCTTTACACCTTTCTTATAAAGGTGTTGAGCACTTAATTCTATCATTTCACCAGTTCCAATTAATAGGACGGTTTGGTTAGCCAAGTTCGTAAAAATCTTTTCGCTCAGTTTCACAGCACAATATGCAACTGATACTGGCAAAGCTCCTATTTTAGTATCTGTTCTTACTTTCTTTGCAGTTGTAAAGGCGTGTTGAAAAAGTTTTTCAAGGATTTTATCTAAAGCGCCTTGTTCTTTTGAAAACTGATAAGCCTCCTTAAGTTGTCCAAATATTTGAGGTTCACCAAGTACTAATGAGTCAAGTCCAGAAGCGACACTGCAGATATGTTCGATAGCTTTATTGCCTTCAAAAAAACTCACATATTGCAATAATAAGGAATGCTCAATACCATGAGTAGTTGCCAAAAATTTTGAGAGAATCTCACGAATATTACCTACATCATATGTCACACAAATTTCGGAACGGTTGCAAGTAGAGAAGACAACACAAGCCTTAATTCCTGGTATTGACAAGAGTGATGAAATAGCAGGCGCGAGCTCATTTTGAGCAAACGCTACTTTCTCTCGAATCGCAACAGTCGCTAGATGATGATTAACACTCAGTACTGCAATATTTGACATTCATAAAAAGGTTAAAAAATTTAGCTGTTAATTATACAGTGTCAGTGAAATTTTGGCCTAACGATAACTCTTGCTTAGGCAATCGGTAGTTTTTATAATGTTTTTGTTATATAGTGATTTGTAAGCTACAATTAATTGTTATTGGAAAAATAGGAGCCTGAAGTGGCTGAAGAAGATTTATTCCTAGAATTCTTGGTTATTAATATTGACCCAGAGTATAAATACTAATATCTATGAAAATAAAACAATTTGAAATCATATTGCAATCAAAAGAAAGAGGTTTTCACTTGGTTACTGATGAGGTATTTAGACAAATTCCAGATTTAGGGAAGGTTCGAATAGGATTACTTCATTTATTTATTCAACATAGCAGTGCGTCCATAAGTATCAATGAATACGCAGACCCAAGTGTACGAAAAGATTTGGAAAAATTCTATTCAGAGCTTTGCAACGACAAGCAATATTACACGCATACTTATGAAGGGCCAGACGATATGCCTTCTCATGTTAAAACCTCATTACTTGGGTCAGATGTCACGATCCCAATAACTTCTGGTCAACCGAACTTTGGTACTTGGCAAGGAATAATTCTTGGTGAACACCGAATTCGAGCAGGCTCAAGACGAATTATTGCAACACTGATCTATGATTAATTGTAAAGAGTTATATTTTTTGTGAATGTTTTAATCAAAGTTTTATAAAAATTTCATCGTTTCATCATATTTTCTATATAAATCTTACAACCTATTGGTCTAAAATGAAGCCAATCATGTACTTACAATCCCATCATTTATGATTGAAGAGGACAGCCTAGTTGGCGGTGAAAATCAAAGTAACGAAGATCTTATGATTACATCTGTTAGGCCAACCTCTTTTGAGGATTTCATTGGTCAGGACGATGTGAAATCTCAGATGGCTGTGTTTATTGAGGCTGCAAAATCTCGCGGTGATGTTCTTGACCATTGTTTAATTTATGGCCCACCTGGTTTGGGGAAAACAACTCTTGCAAATGTCATTGCAAGGCAAATGCACGCCGGTATTAAGCAAACATCTGGTCCCGTGTTGGAGCGTTCAGGCGATTTGGCGGCGATTCTTACTAAACTTGAACCTTTCGACATTCTTTTCATTGATGAGATTCATCGACTGAATCCTGTTGTGGAAGAAATACTTTATCCAGCTCTAGAGGATTTTAGGTTGGATATTCTTGTGGGTGATGGTGTTGCAGCCCATTCTGTTCAATTGGATTTACCACCTTTTACTTTAATTGGTGCTACGACGCGAGCAGGAATGCTAACTTCACCTTTACGGAACAGGTTTGGTATAGTTCATCGATTGGCTTTTTATCAGATAAAAGAATTAAAAAAAATTATTGAGCGCTCTGCGTCCATTTTGGATATCAAAATCAAAAAAGATGGTGCACAAGAAATTGCTAAACGCTCAAGAGGAACTCCCAGAATTGCCAACAGATTATTACGCCGTGTCCGGGATTTTGCTGATATTCAAAATAAGGGCATTATTAATAAAAAAATTTCCCAAGCAGCTCTTAGAACGCTAAAGGTTGATGAAGCGGGACTAGAGCAGTTTGATAGAGATTATTTGAATCTAGTCATCAATAAGTTTTCGGCAGGGCCCGTTGGTCTTGATACCCTTGCAACGGCGCTAGGTGAGGAAAGAGTAACGCTTGAAGATATGATTGAACCTTATCTTCTCCAGCAAGGCTTCATTATGCGAACACCGCGTGGTCGAGTTGCTACAGATCTTGCTTTTTCTCATTTAGGAGTTGTACGCCATAACCACACTCAAGATTTGTATGGAAAATGAGTAAGCTGAGTGTCAGAGTTTATTACGAAGATACGGATTCTGGAGGTGTGGTTTATTACGCCAATTATCTAAAATATATTGAGCGTGGTCGAAGTGAATATTTACGTGAATTGAACTTTGATCAAGGTCAGCTTTCTCGAGACCATTCTGCTCTTTTTGTAGTTCGGTCACTTCAAGCAAACTATTTATTGCCAGCCTTTCTTGATGATTTAATCGAAGTACATACTGAAATTAAATCTGTTAGCCATGCGAGCCTAACTTTTGCTCAGAAAATAGTGAATATAGAGAAAAATACGGTATTATTTAATGCGGAAGTTAAGGTAGTTTCTGTCCTTAAAAATAATTTTAAACCTTGCGCTTTGCCGCAAGTTATCTTGGAGGAACTAAATGGAAGACAATAGTTTATCACTCATCAACCTAATATTCAGTGCAGGCCTGGTTGTGAAATTTGTGATGTTAGTGCTAGTTCTAATGTCAATTTATTCTTGGACAGTTATTATGTCTAAGAAAAAGGTGTTGATGGATGCTGCAAGCGATATTAAAAACTTTCATCAAAAATTTGAGAGAGAAAGTAAACTTTCTGATTTATACAAAGGTTTGCCACCTCTTGCCTCAGATAGGACAGCAATGGAAGATATTTTAGGCTCTGGTTACAAAGAATTTACTCACAGCAAGTCTACATCAAATCAATCTCTAATTATGAACTCAGAGAGAGCTTATCGATCAATGAATACGACGGCAAGTAATGAAATTGATCGACTTGATTCCAGTCTTTCTGTACTTGCAATGATTGCCTCATCTAGCCCCTATATCGGTCTTTTTGGAACGGTTTGGGGAATTATGCACTCTTTTATCGGTCTTGCTTCAGTTAAGCAGGCCACCATTGCTGTTGTAGCTCCCGGCATTGCTGAGGCCTTGATTGCAACAGCTTTTGGTCTTTTTGCTGCGATTCCCGCAACCATAGCCTACAATCGCCTTGTTTCTCAAGTGGAGGATATTGGCAATAAGTACACTGCATTTATAGAAGAATTGTTTGTTATTATACAAAGACAACAATGATCGAATTACCTAAGCGCGCAAGACCAGCTACTAATGCGGATATCAATATTGTTCCTTATATCGATGTCATGTTGGTGTTGTTGGTTATCTTTATGATGACAACGCCAATTATTGAACAAGGTATGGAAGTTAACTTACCCGAAGGCCCAGCTACTATGCTTGATTATTCTGATGGGCCACAGCCGACCGTAATCACTGTTGATGGTGAAAATAGATACTATATTAATTCATTATTAGATGTGGGCATTGAAGAGATAGGTGATACTGAACCGGTTTCACTTAGTGTTGTTGTAAATCAAGTGATTGCAAGAATGAATATTTATCCAGATATGGTGGTAGTGTTAAAAGGTGACAAGTCTGCAGATTATGGAACAGTTTATAGTTTAATGTTGCAGTTAAAAACCAACGGTATTGATAAGGTCAGTTTTTCCTCTGAAAACCCTAATTAATTGATTTTTAATTATGAAATTCGTTAACAAGGTATTAGATTTTCTTAAGGGACTGTTGCCCGGTAAGTTTGATAAAGCCAATAATGAAAAAGACTTTTCAGAAGTTCTTAAAGGACAAGGTAATAAAGATTCTACGTTCAAAACTTTCGCACTTAAGTCAGTTAAATTTATATACAAATATCTAAAAAAGTTTGTAATTTTTATCTTAGGTCTTATCCTAGCAATAGCACAACCTATGATCAGTATTGCAAAAAAACATCCAATTGCATTTTGGGCAGCGATTATATTGCATTCAATATTATTGTATGGATTGGTATATAGCAATATTAATCGTTGGGAAGTCACTCAGAAAAAACCTTCTCTATCTCAACCTGCACCAATTGAAACAGTAATGATTGAATATGAAATTATTGAAGCTGAGGAAGAACGTTTACAAGAGCTTGAAAAACAAAAAAAACAAAAAATAAAAGATGAAGAAAAGCGTTCAGAAAGCGCCCAAAAAAGTCAAAAAATTGCTGAGCAAGAAGCTCTAAAAGCTAAAGCAAAAAAAGTTATGGCAGAAATTCAGCGTAAAGCGGAAGAAGCCAAAGCTAAAGAAGCTGAAGCTCTTGCTCAAGAGGCTGCTAAACAAACAGAAGAAGCTGAAGTAAAAACAAAAGTTGAAGAAGCTAAAGCTAAGCAAGCAGAAGAAAAACGAAAGACTGAAGAAGCCAAAGCTAAAGAAGCTGAAGAACAAAAAGAAGAAGCTGAAGTAAAAACAAAAGCTGAAGAAGCTAAAGCTAAGCAAGCAGAAGAAAAACGAAAGACTGAAGAGGCTAAAACTAAGGAAGCTGAAGAACAAAAAAGCATAGCTGAAGAATTAACCCGCAAAGCTCAAATTCAATTAGAAGATGCAGTAAGGAAAACATTAGAGGCGGAGATCAAAGCAAAAGAAGCTTTAGCAAGTGCACAGAAAGCTACCGAACTTAAAGAACTCGCAGAAGAAAGATTTATAGATGCTGAGAGTAAAGCTCTAGAGGCTGAACAACAGGCATTAGAAGCTGTTAAGGAAAGGGGAGTAATAGAGGAAAAAGCTGCAAAAGCAGCAGCAGAGGCAGATCAAGCTCAAAAGAAAAGAGAAGAGGCAGAGGCTGCAGCACAAGAAGCTTTAGCAAGAGCACAGGAAGCCGATAAACAAAGAGGCGAGTCAGAGGAAAAAGAAAGAGAAGCTAAAGAAAAAGAATTAGAAGCTCAAAAGAAAAGAGAAGAAGCTGAAGCTGAAGCCAAGGAATTTAAAAAGCGCACTGAAGAAGAACAACAGAAAAAAAATCTATTAGAAGCTGAAAGAGCTGCAGAAAAAGAGGCTTTTGAAAAAGAGCAATACAATCGACTTCTGACTCAAGAAGTTCAGGCTGAACAAGACCTAGCAAGAACACTCATCATTGAAGACCAACTAAATACACTGAAAGATGCTTATGTCCATAATATTTTTTCAAGGGTTAAATATCAGTGGCGCTATCAAGGCGCTGAAGATGATTGGGGATGTGATGTGTTTGTCCAGCAAGATATTGATGGTACTGTACAAGCTGTTAATATTCAGAAATGTAATGTAGACGATAGTGAAAAGGCACGTGCATTTAAGAACTCTATAGAAAGAGCAGTTTATAAAGCATCACCACTTCCTGCGGCTCCTGATGACGCTGTATTTGATAGAGAAATACTCTTTTACTTTAGAGTTAATTAGAGCTGTATTTCCATCACTTTAAGTAAATTTTAGTGCTGTAGAGAGTTGCCGTTTCTAATTTATAGGCTTATCTAGTCAATTATAAATCTATACAATAAGCTAAAATACCGAGCATGAAAACGCATGACTTTTTACTGGAATTAGGTACTGAGGAATTACCCCCTAAGTTATTAATAAAGCTCTCAAATTCTCTTAGAGATAATGTAGTTGAGGAGCTTGAGCAATTAGGTATTGCAACAGGTAAGGTAAGTGCTTTCGCCACACCAAGACGTTTGGCTGTAAGTATTTCTAAAGTTCAGAGTTACCAAGAAGATCAGTTGATAGAAAGGAAAGGCCCCTCAGTGGGCTCACCAGAAAAAGCGATAGAAGGTTTTGCCAAATCTTGTGGTGTTGATTTAAATAGCCTAGAAAAACGCTCCCTTGGCGGTAAAGAGTACTATTTTTTTCATGCTAAGGAAGTGGGTCAACAAATTAAAGACTTGCTTCCGAGTGTCGTTGATAAAGCAATCAATAATATTCCAATTACTAGGGCGATGAAATGGGGGCAATTAGATTATTCTTTTGCAAGACCAGTCCATTGGCTGGTGTTGTTGTTGGATGATGAGGTTGTACCTGCAAATATTATGGGATTGGTGAGTGGCAATACTACAAAAGGTTTAAGGTTCTCAGATAGTTCTTCTTTGGAAATACCTCACGCAAGCAAATATCAATCATTCATGAGAGAAAAGGCTCTAATTGAGGTTGATTTTAATAAGCGCAAGGAAATTATTCGTGAACAAGTTACATCAGTGGCCAAAAGCAGTAAAGCTCAAGTTGTTATTGATGAATCGTTGCTAGATGAGGTATGTTCATTGGTAGAATATCCAAGAGCTTTTTCTGGAAAATTTGACGAAAAATACTTGAACGTACCTGAAGAAGCACTCATATCAGCGATGAAGTCGCATCAAAAATACTTTCATATGGTTGATAGTGAAGGAGTGTTGTTACCATCATTTATCTCAGTAGCTAATATTGAATCAACAAATTTGAATTTGATTATTCAAGGTAACGAGCGCGTTATTCGTCCAAGGTTAGCAGATTCTGAGTTTTTTTGGAATCAGGATAAGGCTATAAGATTAGATCAAAGGCTTGAAGGGTTGGGTAGCGTTTTATTCATGAAATCCTTGGGATCGATGGCTGACAAAGCAAAGCGAATTGAAAAGCTAAGCAAACATATTGCTGGTTTGGTTAGTATTGACGCTCAAGCTTGTGCTCGAGCAGGACTCCTATCAAAATCAGATTTGATGAGTGAAATGGTCGGTGAATTTGCTGACTTACAAGGCATTATGGGTGGCTATTATGCCCTTAATGATGGTGAGTCAAATGTTGTTGCACAAGCCATTAGAGATCACTATAAACCAAGATTTGCTGGGGATAATCTTCCATCAACAAATGAAGGTCTTGTAGTGGCAATTGCAGACAAACTAGATACAATTACAGGGGTTTATGGTATTGGTCAAGCACCTACTGGCTCAAAAGATCCTTACGCACTGAGAAGGCTTGCATTGGGCTTGTTGCGAATATTGTTAGAGGCACAATTAGATATCAATTTAAAAACATTGATTGATGTTTCCTTGAATTTACATTTAAAGGAAGTAGACAGGGAAGCTTCTTCCTCAATATATCAATTTATGATGGAACGACTGAAAGCGTATTATAAAGATGTCCATGTTGACGGAAATGTTTTTGAGGCTGTGCTCGCTGTGAGTCCAGATTCTCCATTTGATTTTCATCAAAGAGTTGAAGCACTTAATGAGTTTATTCAGAAAATCGAATCAAAGAGCTTAATTGAAGCCAATAAAAGGATCGCTAATATACTGAAGGATTTTGACAGTAATGATATTGGAATAGATTCTAGATTATTAATAGAAGATTCTGAGCAAAGACTTTTTAAGGCAACTGAGTCAATAGCTAAACAACTATCTGAGCAAAAAGACTATAAAGCTATCGTGCGATCTTTACTAGAGTTAAAAGAATTAATCGATACTTTTTTTGATAAAGTGATGGTCAATGTTGATGATATAGAACTTAGGCAGGCGCGACTAAAGCTTATAAATCGCGTCAGGAGTTTATTTCTATCTGTTGCAGACATTTCTTACTTGTCTTCATAGTGCATTGACATGAAGGCATTAATACAGCGAGTATCATCTGCTAGCGTCGAGGTTGAGGGACGAATTGTTGGTCAAATTAAGAAAGGAATACTAGTTTTTATTGGTATTGAAAAACAAGATGAGTTAGAACATGCTGACAAAATGATTGATAAAATACTTTCTTATCGAGTTTTTTCTGACACTGAAGGCAAAATGAATTTAAGTGTGAGTGATATAAATGGCGGAGTTTTACTTGTATCCCAATTCACTCTTGCTGCAGAAACTAACAGTGGCACAAGGGCTGGTTTTTCAACAGCTAAGCCACCATTGGAAGCGGAAAATATTTACAACCATATGGTTGAAAGGGCTAAATACTTGAGTTCTGATATTGAAAGCGGTATTTTTGCAGCTGATATGAAGGTTGCATTGGTTAATGATGGGCCAGTAACCTTTCTACTGAAATGCTAGATATTGCATGAACAAATCTATTAAAGTTTATGGGATTAAAAACTGCGACACAGTCAAGAAGGCAATAGTTTATTTGAATGATTGTGGTATAGATTATCAATTTATTGACTTTAGGCGCAATCCTATTTCTCAACAAGTGTTAAAAAAAATGGTTGAGTCTGTTGGATGGGAGTTGCTGATTAACAAGCGTTCAACAACTTATCGATCTCTATCTGAAAAAGAAAAAAGTAATATCGACTATGATTTGGTATTAAGTCTTCCTACATTGATTAAGCGCCCAGTACTGATTCAGGGTGAGAATATTATGGTTGGTTTTAATGAGCAGCAATATGACAAACTGTTTAATGGGGCAATATAGAATACTTCATTTAATATTAGACGTGTTACTGATTGTCAAGTTCTTTTCTAACTTCATCCATGTCGATAGTTTTGGCTTTTTCAAGAAGGTCTTCTAAGTCTTTTCCTGAGAGAGATCCAGGCTGAGAGAAAATACTGATACTTTCACGAAAAATCATCAAAGTTGGAATAGAGCGAATTCGAAAATGAGCGCCAAGAGACTGCTCTTGTTCAGTATTAATTTTAGCAAAAGTCACCCCTTCAACTTTCTCTGAGGTCTCTTTAAAGGTAGGTGCGAATTGCAAGCAAGGTCCACACCATGGTGCCCAAAAATCTATAATAACAATCTCATTGTTGGTGATAGTTTCATCAAAATTTGATTGTGTAAGTTCAATAACAGACATACATAACTCTCTATAAAAAATAAGACAGCATTATAGCTTTAATACTAAAATATTGGCTTGTTTTTCCTTAACTGATAGAATACTCTTATGAATATACTTGGCATTGATCCAGGTTCAAGAATTACTGGTTTTGGACTAATTACGGTTAACAAGCTTAAATTTACTTATGTCAGTAGTGGCTGTATCCGTACACAAGGTAATCTAAATGATCGTGTTGTCACGATTTATTCAGGCATTAAAGAAATTCTTGAAAAACATAAGGTTGATGTTGTTGTTATTGAGAGGGTATTTATGCGTCCTGACAGACCAAATCCAGATGCCGCAATAAAGCTTGGTCATGCAAGGGGGGCTGCTATTTCGGCTGCTGGAGAGCAAAACTTGCCTATAGTTGACTATAGCCCAAATCAAATTAAAAAAACAGTAGTCGGCAAGGGGCATGCTAGTAAAGAGCAAGTATCCTTTATGGTACAACAATTATTAAAACTAAACAAGGCTCCTCAGGCTGATGCCGCTGATGCACTGGCTGGGGCAATCTGTCATGCCTATCATTCTTTATAAGTTTTTTGTTTATTATGGTTTTCAGCTAAAGTAAACTTTGACCTCGCCAAAACCCGGAAGTTTTGCAACAATATTTGAGAGTTGATTATTGATTTCTATAGCGTTATTGTTAGCTAAATAATCAAGTGACAAGAAAAAGTCTACTAAAATTTCGCCTTCTAGATAATGTAATTGAGTTCGCTCAAATTCATAAGTACAGTCTTCTAACTTTAGTGCTTGTTGCAGGATCTTCAAAGCTTGAGCTCGTTCTGGTAGGTCTTTATAGGGTGCGTCATCTTGTTCCTCATCATTTTCAGGGTCGATATGTACTGTGACATCATCCAAACCTTCAACACATTCTTTTGCTACACGCTCAACGCTGACACTAATGATATGGCCCTCACTTACCGATAGAAAAGGATTAACTTGAACATGAACATCAGCTGATTTTTTGTGTCCAACTCTCCTTGTTCTTAGTGTATGGACGCTATTAACTCCTTTGATATCAGTTAATGCTGAATGCAATTTTTTAATATCTTCATCATCAATAGAAGTATCAACTAGTTCCTTGGTTGCTTTGAATCCAAGTTTCCAGCCGATATAAATAATCATTATGCCAACAATAATAGCTGCTGCACTATCAAGATAATAGTAGCCATTGGCAGCACCAACAATACCAATAATAACAACTACCGAAGAAAATGCATCTGACCGATGATGCCAGGCATTGGCTTTCAGCATTTCAGAATTAATGTTTTTTGCAACTATAACTGTGTACCAGTACAAAGCCTCTTTGCTAGCAATAGACAAGCCTGCAGTTGCGATTAGCCAACTTTCATGATTCAAAGCACCAGCGTTTGTAAGTCGTCCCATGGCATCAAAAATAATTGCTGTACCAATGATGGCTAGAAATATGCTTAACCCAAGAGTAGCTACAGTTTCAAAACGTTCATGGCCATAGGGATGCTCCTTATCTGGAGCTTCTCCAGCTTGCTTGGCAGCATACCAAGTAATCCAGTCTGTGAGTAAATCAGAGAAAGAGTGAACACCGTCAGCAACTAAGGCGCCGGAATTTCCAATAACCCCAACAATGACTTTGAAGACAGACAGTAAAAAATCAACTATAGCGCCAACGATAGTAACTTTTTGACTTTTTTTGGTACGAGCAATCGAATCCATTGTGACTAGAGTTATTTTGGTTTTATCCTTATTTTAAGTTATCTGATTATCAATGATCATTAAACTATCTGTTCGTAGTTTCAACAACTATATTGTATCCAGGTAGGGCGTCCAGTAATTGTTTGCCATAGAATTTTGTTCTCAGACGATTATCAAAAATTGTAATCTTGCCTGTATCGGTTTCTGTTCTGATAAGTCTACCGCAAGCTTGAATCAGTCTTAGTGAAGCATCTGGCAAGGAAATTTCCATGAAAGGATTTCGGTTTAAAGATTCAAGGTAGGACTGTGTAGTTTTTTCAATCGGTGAGGTGGGTACACTAAAACGTAATTTTGCAATCATGACATGATTTAGATTATCACCCTTAAGGTCAACTCCTTCTGCAAAACTATCCAAGCCAAAGATAACACTACCTTCACCATTCTTGCGTTTTTCAAAGTGCTTTTCAAGAATACGTTTTTTACTATATTCACCTTGAACCAACAACTCACACTCTATTGTTTTCTCAACTAAGTCAGCTACCATTTGCATTTGACTGTTGGAGGCAAATAATACTAGGGTTGCGGCCTCTTTATTTATGCGTTTTTTAAGCTCCCTGGCAAGTTCTTGGGTGTGTTCAAATACCTCAGAAGGGCTTGCTTTAATGTTGGCAACTATAAAGTCAACTGATTTATAATTAAAAGGTGAAGCCAGGCGTAGATATCGGTTTTCTTTTTCTTTTAAGCCTAACTGTTGATTCATTCTATCGAAACTACCAAGTGAAGTAAGGGTGGCAGATGTAAAAATTACACCCGCTGCTTTGGACCATATCAGACTCTGAAGATGATTTGAGACATCAATTTTTGCTGTATTGAGGTGATAATTTATTTTCTTATTTGGTAGTTTTGACTTCACAATCCAATTACTGGTAGGAGGGGTGTCAGTATGAGTATTTTGCGTGAAAGCATTTAAAAGAGAAACGATAGAAGAAAGATTTTGGTCGTTTTGACCTATTATATTATTAAGATTGTCCATTATTATTTGTTTGACGGTATTCCTTTTGCAATAATCCTGCCAGTTATCTTTCTGATCTAAGAAATTACCAAATGCGGTATTAAAAATACTTAATAAGTTCTTACCTAAATTAGCAACATCACTTGAAACCCCAGACATATCAAATAAATAAACATCATCTAAATATTCAAAATTAGTAATAACTTCAATGAGTTCGCCAATAGCCTCATCTACCTTCTTAATGTGACTCTCAGATGTCTTTTGATTTGTAATTTTTGAAATCTGATCGATTGCACTCTGAGATTGACGAATTGACGTTTTCATAAATTCAGTACTGGCATTTATTGAAAAGTGAGCCAGCGCTTTTTGAGAAAAATGATGGGCCTCATCAAAAACGAAAATACAGTCATTTACGTCAGGTAGAATGTTATTTCCATTAATGATGTCAGCCAAAACTAGATCATGATTGGCAATAATTACGTCGGCTTGAGAAGCTTTTTTTCGTGCTTTAAAAAAAGAACAGTCATTATAAAACTCACAATTTTTGGCAGTACAAGTAAATCGGTTGCAAGCAACTTTTTGCCAAAGTGAAAATTCTGGCGGACTTTCAAGATCATCAATTTCTCCACTCCAGCGAGTTGAGGAATAGTTATCGGTCATTTCACTTAGCTTGTTGATTTGGTTTTGGCTTGGTGGTTCATCCCAAAGTAGGGCGTCTTCAAATAGCGTTTGAGTATTTGAAGTTTCCTCGGTAAGGTTGATTAAATTTCGAATACAAACATAACGGGATCGACCTTTAGCTAGGGCATATTCAAATTCTACAGAAGAGTATTTTTTTGCTTCAACGATGTCTTTATATAGAATCTGCTCTTGAAGAGCTACATTAGCACATGCAATGATCAGCTTTTTCTTATTAGCTTTGGCAATTGGAAGACAACTAATCAGATAGGCCATTGTTTTGCCAATGCCAGTGGGGGCTTCAACACAAAGAATTGGATTCGATTTTGGATATTCGCCAGACAGTGTTTTTGATATCTCAGCAATCATTATATTTTGCGAAGAACGATTACTAAAATTAGGTAGTTGTATTTTCGCCGCTTCAAATGAGGATCGAATCTGTTTTTTAATTGCTGAAGTTAGCATTAAATGAAACTAAGATGTTCGATTCTGTGACAATTCACAAAGTAGCTTGAGGGCTGATCGATATTCAGAATCTGGAATATTTTTTAACGACTTTAGTGCTTTTTGTGATTCATTCTCTGCAATTTTTCGAGTAAATTCAAAAGCATTAACACTACAAAGAATATTGATAATCTTATCAATATTTGAAGCGTCTGCCGTTTTAATAGCATCTCTAAGAATTTTGTTTTCAGAACCAGAAGTTTTTTCGAGAGCATAAATCATGGGCAAAGTAATCTTTCCTTCTGATAAGTCATCACCCACCTCTTTTCCCATTGTTGTTGAGTTTGATTCATAGTCAAGGGCATCATCAATAATTTGAAAGGCTATACCTAAATGCAATCCAAAATCACCTAGTGAATTAATCGTCTTTTCTGAAGAATCAGATAAAAGTGCACCTATTTTGCAAGCTGCTTCAAATAGGCGAGCAGTTTTTTGTTCAATAACATTAAAGTACTTAGTCTGAGAAACGTTAGCATTCCTGATATTTAATAACTGTAGGACTTCTCCTTCTGCAATCTGGTTTGTTGCTTTTGAAAGGATTCTCATTATTGACATGGAATTAGGTTCTACCAAGATTTCAAATGCCCTCGAGTAAAGAAAGTCGCCTACCAATACGCTGGCTGCGTTGCCCCATAACTCATTGGCTGTATCTTGGTTACGACGAGTCGTTGATTCATCTACCACGTCATCATGAAGAAGTGTTGCAGTATGGATAAGCTCGATCACAACAGCCATTGCGTGGTGTTCTGTACCACCATAGTTTGTAGCTCTTGCACACAAAAGTAATAGTAGTGGTCTTATGCGTTTCCCACCCGAGGCAATAATGTAATGACTCATTTGATTAATGAGATCAACATTTGAATTCAAACGGTCGATTAGGATATTGTCCGTCTTCTCCATATCGCTCTTCATCAGGGATTGAATTTCGCTAAAATTTTTCATTGGAAGTTATTTTAACTGACTTGCCAGTAGATAAACTTCTTTAGATCTAGCGCGAGAAGCCTTGGGTTTTTTGATTGCTACTCTCTTAAAAGTTTGTCGTGCAATTTGAACGTAAGCGTCAAAACCGTCCCCTTGGAAAACTTTAACTAAAAAGTGGCCGTTTGGTGTTAGTGTTTTAATTGCCATATCTAAAGCTAATTCTGCCAGATACATAGATTTTGGTTGATCAACTGATAGTTGACCACTCATGTTAGGTGCCATATCAGATAAAACCGTATTCATTTTTTGATCTTTAGTTAAACTTAGAAGAGCCTTATAGACAGACATCTCGGTGAAATCACCTTGTAGAAAGTCAACTCCAGTGATTTCTTCTATAGGTAAAATATCGCTAGCTATTATTTGACCAGTTTTTCCTACTATTTTCGCAGCGACTTGGGACCATCCCCCTGGTGCTGCACCAAGGTCAAGGAT
>Ga0207991_1000962_pt1 | contig 18568 bp, 24 predicted proteins | sample ETN07SmetaG_FD_185786 | JGI IMG/M metagenome (GOLD analysis project Ga0207991, IMG submission 185786) | Marine microbial and viral communities from oxygen minimum zone, Eastern Pacific Ocean - ETNP2014F14-07SV275 (SPAdes) (version 2) | ecosystem: Environmental > Aquatic > Marine > Oceanic ... | reverse complement strand
ATGGTATTATCCAAAAGACCGTTAGTTAAGAACACTAAATCTACTAAAAATTCAATGCAACAACGTTCACTCATCTTATTTGATTCTGCAATCAATTCTCCAAAAACTAGAGAATCCTATATTGGATATCTAAATGAATTTCGAGATTTCTTTATCCTCAAAAGTTATGATTCACTCATTGAGATTGAACCAAAAAAACTACGAGAAATGATTGAAAATTTTATCATATCTCAAAAAAACTACTTTGTGTTCTTCTCTACTTCGTTTTTGTTAGATTCTTGTTTATGCTCTTTGCGTCTTTTCTGTTTAGACGTACCTCCAATATTATGTCCATGGGGTAATTTCTTAGTCATTTCTATTCATTTTTTCCCTATCGTCATTTTAAATCTTTGTAGTTTCTTTTTCTTGATACTTGTTACCTCTGTATCTTCTTGCAGATAACCTTCGAAGTATGCGACTTACTTTCTCATCTCCATAGAATATTCGTAATCCACTTGATGTTGATACCATACAACGACCATTTTCTCTTTGACATTCCTTGATTTTGATTTCAATTTCTTCATCTTCGGTAGTATTGTCTATGAGTTGTCTACGTTCTGTGGTTGTTCTGTCTACTCGTCTAAACATGACTAAATGATGATTAAACTAGTATTTCAGATTTGATCATATTCAATTTTAGTAAACTAAGTTGAGCTAAAAAAAGAAATTCAAATAACTATGTTAGTAAAGTGAATTGAATATTTCTCTCTCTAAGTGCTTTTATCAACAAATCTGCTTGCTCTTTTCCTTGAGTTTCAAGACTGAGAGTGACTGTGACAGAACCTGCATTTGCCTTTGAACTTAATCTATCGTGAATAACTTCTACAATATTTGCATTAGCTAATGCAATTTCATCAACTATCTCTTTGAATATTCCTGGTCTATCAGGTAATACCATTGATAATACAAGTAATCGACCCATAGCTGCTAAGCCCTTGTCTACAATTTGACCTAAAAGATACATGTCAACATTACCGCCAGCCATTACTGCAACTATTTTTTTTCCGGGTGCAGGTTTATTTGAAATTAAATATGCTAAACTTGCAGCTCCTGCAGGCTCTACAACAAATTTCATTCGCTCCATTAACAAAAACATTGCTTTTGTAATTTCAGTATCATCTACAAGAACTATATCATCAATGAGTTCTTTAATTATAGAAAATGTTAGTTCTCCAGGAGTTTTAACTGAGATTCCATCTGCAATTGTTCTTTCACCTCCACTTGAAATAATTTTATTTTGTTTGAGTGATTCATACATTGATGGAAATGATTTTGATTGAACACCAACAATTTTGATATTAGGGTTTTTTTCTTTTATTGCAATTAAAATTCCAGCAGCTAACCCGCCACCACCTATTGGGAGGTATATTTCATCAACATCAGGCAAGTCTTCCAATATTTCAAGTCCAATTACTCCCTGAGCTGCAATAATTTGAGGATCATCAAAAGCATGTATCAATGTTGCACCAGTTTGTTTTGCAATTTCTTTTGCTTTGATGGATGATTCATCATAGTTAGTTCCCTCCAGTATTACCTTAGCATCATAACCTCTAGTAGCTGAAACTTTGGCAGGTGATGCATTTTTTGGCATTACAATTGTGCAAGGTATTTTCTCCAATGCAGATGCAAAGGCTACACCCTGAGCATGATTACCTGCAGATGCTGCAACTACTCCACGTTTTTTTTCTTCATCAGTTAATAATTTAATTTTATAATATGCTCCTCGAGCTTTAAATGAACCAGTTTTTTGTCGAAACTCAGCCTTTAGATAAATCTCTGATCCGATTAGCTTACTAAACATTGGTGAATGAATCAATGGGGTTTTTTTGATATCATTTCCTCGCATGGAGCTTGCCTTTACTATTTCATCATATGTCGGATTCATTGGAAATGTTGATACAAATGTGATGTATTTGACTTCTTCTATAGAAAAAGTTCATTTTTAGCAAATTTTATGCCTGAATTTTAAGTAATGACTAAATACATCCAATAATTTGTTAATATTATATCAAGGGATCGGATCTCCCCTTTGAGAATAGTTCTCATTTTCCGGTTCTTTGATTTTAATTTATAATTTTAAAATTAATTTAAATTCATCTAATCTCTTTGAAATATTTTCTTTAATATCATTAGACATTTTTCTCGGGTCAAACAATCCTTCCCTATTATTATTTTTAATAAATTCCAAATCAAATGTACAAAGGCAACCTTCTTCTCCAGAAATTAATCTTGGATCATCAATTAGAACAGAGGATATTTGGTACGTTTCAATTAAAAGAGAGTCCAGTTCATTAAACAATTTTTTCTTTGTTTCTGAAAGTTCTTTAAAATCTACATCTGCATCTTTTTCAATTTCCTCATAAATTTGTTCACGTAATTCATCTTTCTCATAAAGAATTTCAAATAATTTTTGATGATCAAAGTCTTTGTATCCTCTTTCTTTTAATTTGTTTAAAACAAATTGATCACTATTATCTGAAAGTTCTTGTTCTTTATTTTTTGTCAAATCTACAATATCAGATAATTCTTTTTGACAATCAATTACACGTTGTTCAGGTTTGTAATATAATAAAACATGAAATTGTATTGAAATATGTCCTGAAATTAAATAATTTCCCACCATCACTTCAAATTTTGTAAAAATTCTTCTAAGGTCTTCATTATTAGAAGTCGTTACATCTTGAAGTGACCAATCTTTTAAATTATTATTAATATTTTGAAAATAATCCATTACTTGTTTTGGATCAAAGGTTTTTTGGCTAGTAACAGTTGAATCACCCATCATAACTTTGACATCAACAGTTTTTGTTAGTTCAGATATTTTTGACAGAAAAATTTCTTGTATATTTTTATTTTTTTCATTTAATATCTTTATGAAGTCATTAGGAGATCTTGTATCTAATCGCACATGGGTTAGCAAATTATTCGTCTCCTTAAACCTTCACCAATCTCTAAATAGACATATTCGTGATTCTAGGCATGGATAAATCCAAATTTAGTTGTGATATTTGTAACGGTGAGGTTATTGTGTATTTTAATGAAAAATATAACGGAAATAGAGGTAAATGCCCTCATTGTGATATTGATTTTCCATTAGAATAGTTTGATGTATAATGACTAATGAGAAGGAATTATCAGAAAATATGTCTGAAGATAAACAAAGTCAAAATGATGTAATTTCAAATAAAAGTGAAAGTAAAGAATTAGATTTTGATGAAATGATTTTAGAGACTCAAAAACGAGTTTGGGGCTCTCTTAAAAAAGGATATGAGTATTCAGGGGTAATTGATGATTCTGACAAGTTTCTACGAAAACATGTATTTTCAAAACTAAACATGGTCGTGCTGTATGTAGATTTGGTTGGTTCTACTACAATGACTTTGGAAATGCCTTCTGAAAAAATAGCGATTATTATTAGTTCATTTGCTCAAGAAATGGCTGCAGTAATTAGACATCATCATGGATATGTGTTAAAATTTGTAGGGGATTCAGTGATTGGATATTTTGATGCAGAAGAAAATGATGTATCTGCTTCTGAAAATGCAATAAATTGTGCAAAATCTATGATATCAGTTATTCATAAAGGAATTAATCCAATTCTTAACCAATATGATTATCCAGATTTAATGGTAAAAATTGGTGTTGATTATGGACAGAATATCATAGTAAGGTATGGTGCAGATATTAAACAATCTCATGTGGACATAATAGGACCTGCAATGAATATTGCATCAAAAATTCAGGGCATGGCAAAACCTGATCAAATTTTAATTGGTAGTGATGTCTATAAAAGACTAAATTTAGATTCACAAAAAAACTTTAGCCACGTAGTATGGAACAAGGATGAATGGAAATATCGCTCCAGACTAACGGGTGAGATTTACAAAATATACGAGTTTAAAGGATAGTAAATTTTAAAAATAAATTTTTTAAATTGTAAAATTTCCAGGGCATTCAATATGTTCATAGTGGTGCTCAGTAAATTTTTCTTGAACTACATATATTACAATTTTATGAAGATCTTTTTCGAGGATATCTTTTTTACATCTAAGGCAATTCTTGTTTGATTTTTTCATGCGTATCTGCGATCAAAAAAGGGAATCTATAAGGATCTGTGATCGACTCAAGTTGAGCTATACTGACAAAGAGTTCACTAGATGGTATATCAAATGCCCAAAGTAAGGCAGAAATATAGTGATAATTGACTATTTTTATGGATAATTCAGTAAATCGACACTTACAAGACCTTTACGGATTAAATCCAAATATTCCACATATGGCATTTCAATTCCCACGATTACCTCCAGGACTTGCACACCCAATGTTCAAAGTTTATGAAAGTCCCTTAAAAGATCAATTTTCACGACAATCAGAAACCATTAATGAAAAACTTCAAGGATTTCAACAAATGTATCAACAATACGCTTCAGGGCTATTATCTATGAACTCTACAATTATTCCTCCAGGACATCCATTGTATAGTAAAAAGAATTCTGCTGAAATACTTCGGGCTGAAAATGATAAGTTACTAAAAGAAAATAATGAGTTAAAGAAAAAATTAGAAAATAAATCAAATTCAAAATAATTTTAATAACTTTTTCAGATACTAAATTTCAATTTGACAGTAAAAATCCTTATTAATTTCAAATGTAATTTTAATTATGGTAAAAACTCCTGCTGATAAATGGAAAGATACTGTGATAAAATACAGAAAACAGTGTCAAAGTATTTTAAAAATTTCAAAAAATATCAGATATACTGGAGTCATTAATGTTTATGGTAGAACTCTGACAGGAATTGTTAATCCAAAACTCAAACCATTATTAAAATCAGAACAAGTAAAAAATGAATTTTTTATCTTGTCTACTTTGATGTCATTAAGAAAAGATACTGCAAATTCAGTTGGAAAACTCGAACATGTAATTTTACAACATCAAAAAGTAATTATTCTAATTTTGCAAAAAAATGATATGACTTTTTACATATCAATTAATAGAAGTGAAAGAGGAATAGAAAAACTCATCACATTAATTAAAAAAGTAATTTAAAAATTATTCTAGAATTATTTTGTAGTTGGTTTGTATTGCTCTGATGGTTTTATTTCAACAGTATTAGTTGATTTAATATTATAGACGGGGTCACCTTTTGGATCTTTAAGTGTAGTTCGAGAAATAGTTGTAACATTTGTAAAAATTTTAATTTTTGTTCCATCATCAAGATGGTATTCATTAAATTCTTGTGAAAGCGTATCGTAATGCATATCTGGTTTATCTATAGAGTCTAGAATGTCTTTTTTAGTAATTAGTCGTGGATTTGGGGTTCCTTTCAAAGCACTATCGGCATATATCACAGTAAGGGTTTGTGCATCTACAGAAAAAGATACTTTATCACCATCCATCATACGTTCAATTTTTTTGAGAACAGTTCTGGTTTTCAATACCGAATTATCGATAATCTGGTATTTGTTCCATGGTTCCTTAATTATTTCAAATTCAATAGATTTTGTATTTACCATACTGTAAAATGTAGAAAAAAATTGTAATATTAATTTTTAATAAAAAACAATCTATGCGGGAGTAAAACCATGATATCCACTAGTTTGTTGATCTTTATCATTATAGATTGGCTCAAATAATGAAATCAAATACTCATCAGGATCTTGTATGATTGCATTTTTTCCAATATCTTTTTCTATGATATCTCGATATATGGTGACACCTTTACTTTTTAATTCATCAACTGCAGATTGTACATCACCTACAAGAAATCCAATAGTTATTCCATTTTCAATTGAACTACCACTGTGTTGTGCAGTAAGTGATGCTGGATGTAAACTCAATAAAGCACCAGAAGTACCCAAATCTATCCATGAACGTCTTTGGTTTTTAATTGGGAGACCGATAATTCCATTGTAAAATTCAAGGGATTTATCCAAGTCTTTTACAGCCAAAATTACATTTCCAACTTTTTTGATATTCACAGACAGACTACCTCGAAGTTCTTTAAATCATTTTTCATTGAACCTCAACCATAGTTTCAGTTCTATCTACACCACTAATCTTTTGGATGTTATTTGCGACATCTTTTATTTGGATAAGAGTCTCTACATCAATTATAGCTACTGCATCAAATTGTCCGCTAGTAGGAAATGAATCAGATACTGATGTAATTTTTCTGAGTCTTGCAGCAATGAGTTTTTTTGGAGATTTTACCAAAATTATTGCCCTTACCATCCCAGATTTACCTCCACTTCAATTAATGTCTCAGTTGTAACAATATCTTTAATTTTTTTAAAATCAATTACCATATGATTAATCTCATCAATATTTCCCTGTAATAATACACTAATGTCTGCCCTTCCAGCAACTATCATCACTTGTTTTACAATTTTACGTTTTTTCTTTAATATTTCGACTGCAGAATCTACTTTTCCAGGCTTTACAGTAATCAAACATAATGCACGCATACATTATACTTGGTTTTGGATCGGATAAAGATTTCTAGTCAGATGCGTCTTGGGATCTTGCTTCCTCAAGATATGCTCTTCTTTCCTCATTAACTTTTTCTTTATCAATTACAATATCATCATCAACTATGACAATCCCACTATCATCACTTGGTAAATCTTTAATTTTTTTCTTTTTTGTTTTAGCAGTTTTAGCTTTGGATGATGTTTTTGCCGTTGTAGATTTTTTTTCTGCCATGAATATCGAAAAAATACAGTTTACATTGTTTTTAAAGATTATGTAGAATCACTTTACACTGAAATAATATCAAAGATATGTGTTGATCTATTTTTTTGATTATGAATTTATCAAAAATGTTGATTTTGATTAGTGTAGTTGTAAAATGTATTTTTACTCAAATTATGGTGCCAGGGACGAGATTTGAACTCGTGACAGCCCGGTCTTCAGCCGAGTGCTCTCCCAGGCTGAGCTACCCTGGCACTATGAAAAAATCATTAAGATAAGGAATTAAAGTTTGTCATCCAGTATAGATCTATTAAATAATTTCAAATTTTTAGTTTATGAGATACATTAGATAATGTAAATCATCTAATCCCTAGAACAAAAGACTAAATGTATTGAAAAATTTCAACGTTCATTGATTCATGGGCCTTCACTTGGAATAGGTGCAGCAATTGCATCCGTTGTTATAGTAATAGTATTTTTTGGGATTAACGGAATTTCAAATGAATCAGAACTTATTTTAGAACAAACTCCAACCATTGACCAATTTGGTCCCCCAAAAGTTACATTAAACACATTTCTAGGCAATGGTTCCCCAGTACTAGGCGATAATAATGCACCAATCACACTAGTTGAATTTGGAGATTATCAATGTCATTTTTGTAATGTTTTCTTTCATACTACTGAAGACAAAATAGTACAGAAATATGTCGAAACAGGCAAAGTCAAAATTATTTTCAAAGATTACAACATTATTGGTCCTGATTCAGTCAATGCATCATATGGTGCACACTGTGCAAATGAACAAGAATTGTTTTGGGAATATCATGATATTTTGTATTCAAATTGGACTGGGGAAAATAACGGATGGGCATCATCAGAAAATCTATTAAAATTTGCAAAAGAAATCAATCTTGATTTAGATCAGTGGTCTGATTGTATGATTAATGGAAATAATTCACAAACAATTCTTGCAAGTAATGAGGATGCACGAGCACTTGAATTAACTGGAACTCCAGCATTTTTTGTAATTGGTACTGATGGGGAAACAACAAGATTGTTTGGAGCACAACCATTTGAAACATTTGAAAGGATTTTTGAAACAGAGTTAAAAAAATAGTGTTGCGATCAAAATAGGTGCAAAAATGTGCAAAAATTTACAAAAACTACTAAAATATCCTTCCTAGTTAGTTACAATTTACTCAATAACCTTATTAATGAAAATTCGGAGGCAAGCTTATGACAGCTGGAATAGATGACATTGAAATTTACATTCCAAGATTATACATTGATGCAGAAGATTTTGCAAAAGCTAGAGGATTAGATCCTGTAAAATTACAAAAAGGCTTAGGTGTATCTCAAATGGCAATTGTTGATTCTAATCAGGATCCAGCAATTCTTGCAGCAAATGCATGTTTGAAAATTATGCAAAAAAATAAACTCTCACCTGATGATATTGGTAGATTATACGTTTCAACTGAATCAGCTTTTGATGAATCAAAGGCAATGAATTCCTATGTGATTGGAATGCTTGAGCAAGTTTATGGTCAAGGTGCATTTGAACACTGTGGCGGAATTGAGACCAAGTTTGCATGTGTAAGTGGTTCGTATGCATTGTATGACAATACAAACTGGATTCGAGCAGGGGAAGCTGAAGGTAAACATGCACTAGTTGTAGTATCAGATATTGCAAAATACGATATGGGTTCTAGTGGAGAGATGACACAGGGAGCAGGAGCAGTAGTTATGCTTTTAAATGATGAACCAAGATTATTACAATTTGATCCAAAAGTTACAGCTACATCAATTAAAGATGAATATGATTTTTACAGACCATTTGGAAAAGAGACTCCAATTGTTCATGGACAATACTCCAACATGTTATACATGATTCAAGTACGAAAAGCCCTTGAAGCATACAAGAAAAAAGTGGTTTCATCAGGATTAGTCAAAATTGAGCCAGGTGAAACAATTCTAGACCATATGGATTACATCAATATGCACTTACCATACAGTAACATGGGGAAAAAGGCATTAGCGTACCTAGTTAGACATGAATGGCGTCAACTTCCAAGGTGGAAACGAATTCTAGCAGAAATAGGGATGGAGGAACCAATACCAAAAGATCCACGTGGAACAATTGAATCCGTATTAGGTGATGAAGAGTTTATGACAAAAGATCATGAATTTACAAAATTATTTACAAAGACTCAAGAATATCAAGAAGTCTTTGAATCAAAACTTTCAAGTTCACTTATTGCATCATCAATGATTGGAAATTTGTATACTGCATCATTGTACTTGGGATTTCGAAGTAGTTTAGAATATGAATATCAGAAAGGAATTGATTTAGAGGGGAAAAGAGTTGGATTTGGGTCTTATGGTAGTGGAAGTAGTGCCATGGTGTTTAGTGGTGTTATTCAACCAGGATACAAAGAAATTGTAAAAAATATGAACTTGGTATCTGAACTAGAAGACAGACATAGATTAACACTTGAGGAATACGAATTGTTACATGAAAATAGATTAACTCCAGATAAATCAATGCTTCATTCAAAGAAAGAATTTGTTCTAGTAGATATAAAAACGGATGCAGAATCTAGAGGCGAAAGACGTTATTCCTTTAATGAGTAAATGCAAGAAGACTCAAATCCAATCAAGGATTATCTATTTGAATATGTTAAAAATTCACCAACAATACCTGAATTAATTGCAAATAAAAAATTTGATGTTATAATTAATGAAATTATTGAGAACTGTTTTGATAAAATAATTACAATGGATACTAAAGATGTTGCAGTTGGAATTTTTGCAACAGGGATTTTACATTATTTACTTACAAATGCACTACTAAACAGTCAAAGAAAAATTAATCATAATGAAATAGAGTTAGATATTGTAATACCTGATGTTAAAACATTAGAAAAAGATCCAAAAAAGACATTAGTAATTTACATTCCATTATCCTCAGATGTAAAAACAATTCAAGAAAAAATATTACAATTAGAAAAAATTCAATCAATTAAAGAAAATATTTGGCTAGTTTTATCAAAAGAAATTATCATAAATAAAAAATCATTTATCTTATCTAAAGAAAATCATTCATTCTCAAAAATTATTTTTGAGATTGCACAGTTTAGTAATGTGCATGGGACTAGTAAATTCAAAATTTTACGTATATAGAATAATTATTCCAATATTGATTTAAAATCTATATTTTTTTTAAAAATTCTATACAAAGATGCATCACTGAGGTCTTTAAGGAAAGGGATTGAGCCTAAAACAGGAACTCCAGTAAGTCCCTCCAAGTCATTTTTTAGTTGTTTTATAGAATAGCCTTTATCAAAATTATTAATTATGATTCCTTTGATTGGAATTTTGAATTTTTCACATGACTTTACAGTCATTATAGTATGATTAACTGTCCCAACTTTACTACGAGTAACAATAATTGTAGGAATTTTCATATCTTTAATTAAATTTGTAACATAGTAATTATTTAGAATAGGAGTCATTACTCCCCCCATACCCTCAACTAGTAACATTTCATGAAGATTAGATAATTTTCTAAAAGATTGTAGAATGGTTGGAATTTTTGGTTTGATTTTGAGTTTCTTCCATGCAGTGTATGGAGATGCAGAAATTGGAAAGAATTGAGGGTTTACTAATTTTTCAGGATCATTTACTTTGGCAGCTTTTGATAAAATCTCAATATCTTCAGATTTAAATCCATTTTTTTGTGCAGTACCTGCAGCAAAGGGTTTCATTACACCAACATCTATTCCCATTTTTCGTAGAGTTACTGCAATACCTGCAGTGATGTATGTTTTACCAACATCAGTGTCAGTTCCAGTGATAAAAATTGATTTCAATAAACTAGTTTAGAATATTTAGTTGATTAACTCATCGGTTAATTATTAAGTTCTGAAATTATATAAAAATAGTTGAAAAGTTCTGTATGGCATCCAAATACTCAGATGAGTGAATGGAGTTCTTTTGATAAAATTGTGAATGCAAAAGGAATATGGTTAATTGATTCAAAAGGAAATAAACTACTAGACGCAGTAGGTTCAATGTGGTGCAATGTCTGGGGGCATTCAAATCATCAATTAATAAAAGCAATCAATACTCAAAGTAAAAAACTACAACATTCATCGATGTTTAATCTAACAAATGAGCCAGCAGAAAAGCTTGCAAATAGTCTTGTAAAAATATCACCTCAAATGCACAAAGTGTTCTTTTCAGATAATGGATCATCTGCAATGGAGATTGCAATCAAAATATCACTACAGTATTGGCAAAATAGTGGTGAGAAAAAGAAAACAGAGATTGCAACACTAGAAAATGGGTATCATGGAGACACATTTGGTGCAATGTCAGTAGGATATGTGCCTGAATTTTTTGGTAAATTTAAAAAACAATTATTTTCAACAATACGATTTCCAGTTCCAAACAAGTATAGAATTCCAAAAGGGATGAATATTTCTGATTATCAAAATGATTGTATAGATAAAATTGAAAAAAGGTTTTCTAAAAATAACAACATTGCAGCATTTGTAATGGAGAGTGGTGCTCAAGTTGCAGGAGGAGTAATAATTTATCCAAAAGGATTTCAAAATAAAATAAATCAATTATGTAAAAAATATAATGTACTATTTGTTTTAGATGAAATTGCTACAGGGTTTGGTCGTTTAGGATCAATGGTACAATACACAGAACAAAAAAGTGTACCAGATATTGTAGCATATGGAAAAATGCTGACAGGAGGGTACCTTACAATGGCTGCAACATTGACAAACAAGAAAATTTATGATTCATTTTTAGGTGAATTTAATGATTGGAGACATCTTTTTCATGGTCATACATACACTGGAAACCCACTAGCTGCTGCAGTTGCAAATGAAAATCTCAAAATGTATCAAAAGAAGAATTTGATAAAAAAGATTCAAAAAACATCTAAAATTTTTGAGGAATTTTATCAAGAAATCTCTGAATTAGATATTGTGGGAGATATTAGACACAAAGGAATGCTTATGGGAATAGAACTAGTGAAAAATAAAATAAAGAAATCTCCAATTCATCCAAAAAAATCAATTAATAAAATATTTTTTGAGGAAGGAAAAAAGCAAGGAATCTATCTAAGAACATTAGGAAATATTGTAATGCTTGTTCCCCCACTAGCAATATCAGAAAAGGAACTTAGATTACTGCTAAAAAGAACAATTAGTACAATCAAAGCTACAAAATCGCAGCTAGTTTGATTATAATCTTCATACCATTCAAGGTTTGAAATTTTAATTTACAGTGTTAGGTTTTAAGACCAATTTTTTTAATCATTTCAAAGTCTTTTTTAGCCTCATTTCCACCCATTGTGAGGTATCCTGCAGTGATAATCCCATTTGCACCACTTTGAAGTAATTCCGCTCCAGAATCACTAAGATTTGTTTCACGTCCACCAGATATTTTGATAACTGATTCAGGTAGAAGAAATCGAATTACTGAAAAGATTCTAACAATTTCTGAATTTGCTAACTCTGTTTGTAATTCAAGTGGAGTGCCAGGTACTGGAACTAGAATGTTAATAGTTATTTCCTCAGGGTATATTCGAGCTAATTCCAATGTTAATTCTAATCTTTGTTCTCTAGTCTCACCAAGACCAATAATGCCTCCAGTGCACAATTCTAATCCGGCATTTCTTGCAATCTCTAATGTTTTTAATCGGTCTTCATATGTGTGAGTGGTACAAATTTCTGAAAACTTTGATTTTGCAGTTTCTAAATTATGGTTATATCTTTTCACACCGAGTTCTTTTAATTTTGTTGCCTGCTCCATAGTTAGAAAACCTAAACTACACTCTATACTAATTCCAACTGTGTCATTAACTTTGGTAATTATTTTACAAACTTTTTCAAAGTCACTAGGAGATGGTTCTCTCCAAGCTGCAACGAGACAATATGATTCTGCACCCTCTTCTTTTGCTTTCTGAGCTTTTGTAACTACTTCATCAGGTGTTGGTAATTGATAAGAGTCGATACCTGTATCAAAAAATGCAGATTGGCCACAAAATGAACAATCCTCACTACATGCATTTTTTTTGATATTGTTTAATTGTTCTACGTCAATTTTTTCACCATTAAAATCACGGGTTATTTCATTTGCACATCTAGCTAAATCTTTAACATTTTCTTCAGGTATGTTTAATAATTTTTCAGCATCCTCAGATGAAATTCTAATTCCCGAAAATACTTTTTCTTGACACTCTTTAATGAATTGCAGAGTACTCATACTGATTTTACATCATTTCCATTTATAATAATAACTGACAGTAAATTTTCCATTTATCCTCAATGATTTTTTTATTTAGATAGGTCATTTTACACCCAAGTTCTCTAAAAATTGTGTCTCATCAAGACAAAATTCTCTAAAACAGGAGAATTTACAACTTTTTAGGAGTAAAATGTTAAGAATCTAAGTAATTCTAAAAAAATAGAAAAATAAACTAGGTTTTTGATTTCTTTTTTAATTTACTTTTATCTAACAAAGTTGTAATTCTTTTTTCTAATTTTTCAATAGTATTTTTCTGTTTTTTAAGATCATTCTTCATCTTTTTAATATCTGCATCTTGTTGTTGCTCATGTTGTTCGTTAGTTAATTCTGTCATAAATTTTTTACAAAAAATCTACCATGTAACTGTTTCTAGATAATTTGTAAATTACAATTACTAAAATTATAATTTATCTAGAAAATAATCTTGCAAGAAATGATTTCTTTTTTCTTATAGGATCATGTACAATCTTTGAATATTTTTTATTAATAATTTCATTAAGAGTTTTATCAGAAATTAGAGTTCTTGGAGTATTTTCTTTTGGTTTTATGGTTTTAAGTGTATTTCCTTTTAGTTTATGTAATTTATCTTCTAGTTGTTTAGTCATAGATTCTAAATATATCCTATCTGTTTTGTAAATTGGTTTGTTTTGTTCTACACATTCTAGAATAAATCTCAATCTACCTTGATCCCACATTCCTGTATTGAGAAGATCTGTTGCCATTTTATTATAGTCAGGACTCAATTTTTTATTTGATTAACCATTTACTAATAATTCTTTCATTTTGTATCTTACAATAACCAACTCTCTTTAATCCCAAAATATGTCTAAATCACTAATGATAGTATATTGTTCATGCTGTCATAAACAAATACCCTTTGATGAAGTACATTTTAGACATCAAAATTGGCATCATAGAAAATGCGTTTGGCATATTGCACATTTGATCAGAATGGACAATTTCTTCTAAACTCCAATACGCTTAAGTTTCTAATCTAAATCATGCACACATGGATTACATTTGTAAAAGATGTGGGGATAGTTGCAGAAGTTCAAGAGGATCTGGTAAAAAATTCAATCTATGTGAAAGATGCAACAGAATAAGACAGAAAGATAGTCCCAAGTAATTCTATAATCGGCTAGGTTTGACAGTTTTATTAAAAATAATTATACTCAAACATTTTCATTATTGATATATTTTATGCCTAGAAAAATGTTTAATTCCCAAAAAAAGCAATTAATTTAACAATTCTTTGACTTTGGAAATGACTCCAAGTTTGTTAAATGGTTTATTGATATATCCTAGTGCTCCAGAATTCATTGCTGTCTCCATTACATGTGTTTGATCTACTGCAGATTACCATGAGAACTTTGGCATGAGGCTTAATTGAGAAATGAGAACATTTTATGATGATTTCCAGTGATTATTGATATCAAAAATATGGATGGTTAGGCATTATTCTAGGTATGATGTATTCAAAAATATAGGGTTTTTATGCTTTAACAAATTTGTTTAGCATTGTTTGACTTCAAAACATAAACTCAATTTTATTGATTTAGAATTAGAAAAATTCAAAGAAAATAGTATCTATAGAAAATTAAAGTACAGTTCATCGCAAGGTTCACACATTACAATTAATGGAAAAAAACTTCTCAATTTATGCTCAAATGATTATTTGGGGATACCAATTACAAAAATACAAACAACACAACTGCAATCAAGTTCAAGATTAGTTTCTGGAAATGATAGTTCATATAAAAAATTAGAAAAAGTGCTTGCAAAACATAAATCACAACAAAATAGTCTAGTATACCCTACAGGATACATGGCAAACTTGGGAGTAATTTCAACAATTGCAAGCAAAGGTGATTTAATAATTAGTGATGAATTAAACCATGCAAGTATTATTGAATCATGTAAATTATCTGATGCCAAAATCTTAGTTTACAAACATAATGACATGGATGATTTACAAGCAAAACTAAAACAAAATGGGAAAAAAAGGTTTGTAATAACTGAAGGTATATTTAGCATGGACGGGGACATGTCAAATTTAAAACAAATTACAGAGTTGGCTGAAAAGAAAAACGCAATTACAATTGTTGATGATGCACATGGTGATTTTGTAATTGGAAAGGATGGAAAAGGTACTCCGAATTATTTGAATGTAGCAAAAAAAATTGATGTCTACATTAGTAGTCTTAGTAAAGGACTAGGATCATTTGGAGGATATGTTGCATCACAAAACAATGTAATTGATTTGTGTATTAACAAGTCAAAATCATTTATTTATACATCAGCACTTCCTTCATTTTTAATTGAACATACACTAAAAAGATTTGAAACAAATAGAGAAAAACAAAAGAGAAAATTAGAGAAAAACATTAAGCATATTTCAGAGGGGTTAAAAGAGATTGGATTTGATATTAATTCCTCAACTCACATTATTCCAATAATTATTGGTGATGAAAAATCAGCTATGGACTTTGGAGAATTCCTAATGAAAAATGGAGTATTTGCACAACCAATCAGATACCCCACAGTTCCAAAAAATCAAGCAAGATTGAGAATATCAGTCACAGCATGGCTATCAAAATCAGACATTTCAGATGCATTGTTGGTTTTTGAGAAAGCTTATAGAAAATTTAACTAATTATCGCATTGAATCAAAGCCACCTAATGCAGGAGAGCCAATTATTACAGCGAGTGTAATTACTATTCCTAAAACAAGACCCACAATAACAAAACGTTTGTTCATGAAAAAATACACATAGTCCCAGTTAAAAACGGATTGCTTGCAAATAAGGAACGAATTTGGAAGAATGCTTTAAAACAAAAATTAGGACATCATGACATGGTAGAAATTACTTTAGCTGTAGCAGTATTAGCAGGATTAGGATCATTTGTTGCCCCATGTATTTTACCTATGATTCCAGCATTTCTTGCATATATTTCGGGAACAACACTTTCAGAATTAAATCAAAATAATGGATCTAAGACCATTGTAATTAATAGAATGAATATAATTTTTAATACAATTTTCTTTGTGTTAGGATTTACCACTGTCTTTTCAATTTATAGTGTAATAATTAATAGTGTTTTCTCAAATGTGAGTACAGAAATTAATTCAACATTTAACATGATAGGTGGAATAATAATAATTTCATTTGGAATATTTATGATTTTATCAATGAAGATAAGAAAGCTAAACATTGAAAAGAAAATAGTTCCAAAAGGAATCAAAGTTAGTTATCCATTTTCATTTATTTTTGGACTTGCATTTGCTGCCGCATGGACACCATGTGTTGGCCCAATTCTTGGAACAATACTAACTTTAGCTGCTGCAACTCCAGCACATGCATTAAACATAATGTTGATGTACTCATTAGGATTAGGAATTCCATTTATTCTAATGGGAGTATTTCTTTCAAGAGGAACAAAACTTATTAAAAAAATGAACAAACATCTCAAATATTATAATTTAATCTTGGGCGGATTTATCATTATTTTAGGAGTTTTGGTATTTACAAATCAATTAGCATATATTGCAAATTTTCCACTTCTAAACGAACTAATACTATTGGGATGATTAAATGAATTCGGAAATTAAAACAGCAATAATTTTGGTAAGTGTAATTGTAGTAGGCATAGGCGTAATGAGTGTGGTTCTATCATCGTTTGATGAAGAAACATCAATTTCCAATGTATTAACAAATGAGAATTCAATTAGTAAAATTGACAAATCAGGATTCAAAAAGGCTCCAGACTTAGTGGGAATTGCACATTATCTAAACACAACTCCAGAAAATTTAGAAATTCAAATGAAAGACAAAGTGATACTATATGATATTTGGACATATAGTTGCATTAATTGTGTGAGGACACTTCCATACATTACAGCTTGGAATGATAAATATTCAGATCAAGGATTGTTAATTGTAGGAATACATTCACCAGAATTTGAATTTGAAAAAAAACCAGACAATGTACAAATGGCAATTGACAAATATGGAATTAGTTATCCAGTTCTTCTTGATAACGATATGGAAACATGGAAGGCATTTGATAATAGATATTGGCCAAGAAAATACATTGCAGATCATGAAGGATACATTAGATATGACCACATTGGAGAAGGAGGATATCAAGAAACTGAAAAAATTATTCAGCAGTTATTAAAAGAAAGATCTGCAAATCTTGGAATTAAATTTGCATCTGCATCATCATTAGTAGATATTGAAGAATTTGAACATACAAGTTTTAGAACACCAGAATTATACTTTGGTTACAAATTTGCACAAAACAGAAACCAATTAGGAAATAACGAAGGATTCCAACCAGGAAAAATAGTCACATATTTAGATCAAAATAATATTGAATTACATAAATTCTATCTTTCAGGAGAATGGAAAAATCATAAAGACAGTATGGAGCTAATATCAGAAACTGGAACTATAAAATTATTGTACAATGCAAAAGAGGTAAACATTGTAACTGACAAAATGGCAGAATTAGAAATATTTCTAGATGACGAACTAGTTCCTGCAAAGTATTTAGGAAAAGATTCTACAGAAAATGGCATCATAGTATCAGAAGCTGGACTATACAATATCATAAACAGTGAGAATAGCGCATCACATGAAATGGAAATTAAAATTAGTGGTAAAGGTTTTCAAATGTTTACATTTACGTTTGGATAATGTAACTTACCATAGGTGTCACTCCAGTTACACCACCTATAGTGACAAATTCCTTTAAAAACAAAAATTTCAACATAGATTGAGAAAAATAGGTATGATAAGCAATTCTTGGAACAAAACTGATGGAGAATCATTATCACAAAAAGTGATTAACAAAGTAAAGCCTGATGAACCACTAAAAAACAAGATTGATTTTGCACAAAGGAAATTACAGACTCAGATTTTTAAATTAGAAGGTATTAATGAAAAATTAGCAAAAAAACATGATTACATATTTGAAAAAATTGTAAATGCTCAACGAAATAATAAAAGTAGTTATGCTCAAGCTTATGCTGGAGAATTAGCACAAGTTAGAAAAATGAAAAACATGGTAAGTGGGGCAAAACTTTCCATGGAACAAGTTAAACTCAGATTAGATACAGTATCCGAATTAGGAGACATTGTAGTAACACTTAGTCCATGTATGTCAATTATCAAGGGATTAGCACCATCACTTAATGGAATAATGCCAGAGGCAAATGCATCAATGCAAGATTTATCACAAATCCTAGGAGATGTTATGTCTGGTTCATCAATGAGTATGGGCGAAAGTATGAGTGTCGGTACTGAAACAAATGCTGACACATTAGCAATTTTGGAAGAGGCACACAGTGTAATTGCTGGTCAAACAAAACAATCAATTCCAGACATTCCAGATAATCTTAAAGGACAAATTGTAGGTAAAAGATCAGATATCTTAATTTAAAATAAAGAGTAATTATTTTACTTTGATTTCTTTTTACTTTTTTGGATTAAAATTTTTTTTATTCTAGA
>Ga0207991_1000960_pt1 | contig 18570 bp, 19 predicted proteins | sample ETN07SmetaG_FD_185786 | JGI IMG/M metagenome (GOLD analysis project Ga0207991, IMG submission 185786) | Marine microbial and viral communities from oxygen minimum zone, Eastern Pacific Ocean - ETNP2014F14-07SV275 (SPAdes) (version 2) | ecosystem: Environmental > Aquatic > Marine > Oceanic ... | reverse complement strand
GATGGCCGCCTACAAGACTGGACAGGCCTACGGCAGCTATCTGCCCTGGACCAGCGGCAATACCCCGTGGAATATGGAACAGCTGGAAATCGATACTGACGGTCGGATGCGGGCCTCCATCTTGGACGGCGTCGGTATCGCATTTCTCTGGCTGAGGAACGATAGGCCTCCTTTCGACAATCCCGATTTGAGAAAGGCATTCTATCTTGCTCTGAACCGGCCAGAATTTGGCAAGGTCGCCTATAGAGGTTTCGGAGTCCCGGGTACATTCTTTAGCCCTGGTTTCGTGGAGGACTCTACCAAGTTCGCCAAAGAGGGTAAACCGGGTTACCGGACGGACAAGGACGTAGACTTGGCCGAGGCCAAGAAACTGTTAGCCAAGGCCGGTTTCCCCGACGGGATCCCGAACCTCAAGATCAACGGCCTTAATGCCGGATCAAGCATGAAAGCCGCCGAACAGGTTGCCGCCCAGTTCAGACGTGATGGGATCGCTGACATAACTCTGGACGCGGTCGACCTGGCGACGATGTACGTCAAGATGAGAGACGGCAACCATTCCATGTCACTGGTCAATACCGGGATAATCATCACGGACCCCGGTGATATCATCAACCAGTTCTTCCTTCAGGACGTGCTCCGCAACCCTCACAACTGGAAAGATCCCAGGACCGATAAACTGATGGTTGACCAGAACATGGAGCAGGACCCAACCAAACGCCGGGAGTTGATTAAACAATTCGCCGACGTGCTACACGAAGGAGAGAGCCACATAGTGCCTCTGTGGTGGAATTCCTCTGGAGCTACGTTCGACTACCGGTTGAGGAACTGGCACGCTCCAATGACAGTCCAGTTGGTCCACAAGTGGGACCACGTGTATTGGGACCCAGACGCTAAAATGCCTACCACACCGGGATACCATCCGTAGGTCTAATAAGCGCAGAAACCTACGGAACAAAGTGTTAGTTTAATCTCGACCCTGAACGAGGGCGGAGCGTTGCCCGCCCTCGTTCGTTTCCGATATCAACTGCACAATCGTCCGGCCTGATTCGGCTCAAAGTGATTCCCTGGAGAGATAATGTGGCAGTACGCTAGCAGAAGGCTTCTCCTCTTCATACCAACACTATTCTTGGCCACAATCATGGTGTTCGCCTTGTTCTGGATCGTGCCTGGGGACGCGGCCATGATGCTCCTTACCGGAGACGAAGACGGGACGGGGAAAGTCACCACAGCGGACATAGACAAGCTGCGTGAGAAGATGGGACTGAACCGTCCCATACATATCCAGTACGGCGCCTGGGTCTGGGACCTGATGAAGGGCGACATGGGGACATCTCTCTGGTACAAGAATCCCATCATCGACGACCTGAAGGAACGGTTCCCGGTCACCATAGAGCTGGCTTTGCTAGCGATCCTGATGGCCTTCGTGGCGGCCGTACCCCTGGGAATCATCTCTGCAGTGAAGCAAGACTCTAAAATAGACTACGCTAGCCGGGTCTTCGCTCTGATCGGGATAGCTATGCCGAGTTTCTGGATAGGGCTTCTCACGATATATGCGCTAGCTTATGGGCTCGACTGGTTGCCGCCATTGGAATACGCCACCATCACTGAGAATCCCCTGCTCAACCTGGAACAGCTTTTCTTCCCGGCACTGGCGTTGGCTTTCCATGACATGGCCTTCACCGCCCGGGTGACACGCTCAGCGATGCTAGAGGTGTTGCGCGAGGACTATATGCGGACCGCCCGGTCCAAAGGTCTCCGGGAGCGGACTGTCATCCTTCGACACGCTTTGAAGAACGCCTTACTTCCTGTAATCACCATCTCGGGCTACCAGTTCGGCCGATTATTAGGTGGAGTGATCATCATCGAGTCCATCTTTGTGATTCCAGGGATAGGTCTGTACCTGGTAGATGCGATCATCCACCGGGACTTTATAGTCCTGCAAGGCGTGGTCCTCCTCGCAGCGGCGGTGGTATTGGTCTTGAATCTGGTAATCGACATGTTATACGGGATATTAGACCCCAGGATCCGATATAGTTGAAATCATCTAGACATCGGAGAAGCCCATGATCGACCAAGATACATTAGGTGCTTCTACCCCATCCAATCGCGGCGCGTTGTTGCTGACGCAGACGGTTCGATCAACTAGATGGGTAGTCACTTTCTCTAGGCGCAAGCCATTGGGAGCAATCGGTGGAATAATCACGGTTATATTGTTCGTGGTGGCGATCTTGTCACCTGTGATTGCACCTTACGATGAACGCGACACACATGGCGATTACGTCCACGCACCACCCGGCTCCCCGGGCCCAGAGGCACGCTTCCTATTGGGAACTGACGCCCTGGGTCGGGACGTATTCAGTCGCTTAGTCGTCGGAGCGCGAATTTCCCTCTACGTTGGTGTCGGCAGCGTCCTGGTTGGGATCACCGCTGGCTTCGTTTTGGGCATTGCCAGTACCTACGCCGGGGGCAAGATTGACATGACCTTTCAGCGTTTTGTCGACGCCTTGATGGCCTTGCCCGGTCTCATCATTGCCTTGGCCATCATGGCTGTTCTGGGTCCCTCTTTAAATAACGTAATCATCGCCATCGTCATAGGAATGTTGGCGCCGGTGGTCCGTACCATCCGGTCCCAGGTATTGTCACTCAAGGAACTGGACTACATCCTAGCAGCGCGGGCCATAGGTGCCTCTTCCAAGCGTATCGTTTTCTGGCACATCGCACCTAACTGCTTCGCCACTTACCTGATAATGGCTACTTACTACTTGGGGTTCGCTATCATTATCGAAGCCTCCCTGAGTTTCCTAGGCGTCGGCTCACCACCTGACGTACCAAGTTGGGGAGGGATGCTAACTAGAGCTTCTCAAGAACACCTCAAAACCGCTCCTTGGGTAGGTATATTCCCTGGCCTGGCAATATTTGTGGTGGTGCTGGGGTTCAACCTGCTGGGAGACGCCCTCAGGGACGTATTCGACCCCAAGCTGAGGGGCCGCGAGTAAATATCTAGCCGCCTCCCACATCCCTAGAACTCTGGACTACGAAATAGTAAGAGCCCGGCCCCGATTCGTCGGGGCCGGGCTCTTCGTTCCAGATTCGGGGGACCTCCCTTATCCCATTCCCTTCCCATAGTTACTCAGCCAGATTGGAAAACCAGGGAACTACTACGCTCAGCACCAGAACGATGGCGACGACAGCCAACAGCAACCAAACACCTGACGAACCTCGGTATTGGGCTACTTCTGGTTCACCCTCATAGCCTTCCGGTAGATCCAGCGATTCCCTTGCCTTGGCCAGGTCCGCCTCGTAGACGTAGATGTCGTGCGGTAGATTGTAGGCCGAACCCCACAATCCAGGGCCGCCTCGCATGCTGCGAGTGATGCAGGGGATGCCCGACTGCCAAAGGCGTTGTTCCGCCAAACGTGCCAAGGGCTCGTTATCGAATCCAGTCAGACGAACTTGTTTTCGGGCGTCTCGGTCAGTGAAGGTCATGACACTCCAATCGAAATTCCTCACGCTTCATACCGGTAACTTCCTTGCGGGCTTAGGACTATGATCTCAATAGCCGACGCGGCCACCGATAGCTTAGGCGCCAAATTATATCAGAGCCCGCCCACAATCCCCGCTTGATGGGGCCGCCGGAGCAGGCATCCCTGGGCGTGATTCCGGGCTGGTGTCATGATATAATAATCGGCGCGCTAATAGGCCGAGGTGGTGGAATTGGTAGACACGCGGTCTTGAGGGGGCCGTGGGCGCATGCCTGTGTGGGTTCAAATCCCGCCCTCGGCACCAAGTCGGCATCTCGGGGCGACGTAGCCAAGTGGACTAAGGCGGAGGTCTGCAAAACCTCTATTCGGCGGTTCGAATCCGCCCGTCGCCTCCAATAAAAAGATGCTATTGAAGAGGTTCAAGGACGCCAGCTTAGGGGTCCTTAACCAGGGTGCACAAACAGGATGTTCGTCACCCACGGCATGTGGAGTACCTCTCTAGACCGGGTCCAATTGAGATTCCATCCACCAAGATTCTCCCGTCGTAAAAGGGCTGTTCTAACCTTTAATACAGATCTTCTCTCGAGCCTGTCCTGGTTCCCAATGATAAGTTAGCCGGGGTGGCGGAAAGGTAGACGCGGCGGACTTAAAATCCGCTACCTTCACGGGTGTGTGGGTTCGATTCCCGCCCCCGGCACCAACTTTACAGGCACAGAAACAGGCCCCTGAGGAGTTTCAGGGGCCTTTGGATTTGGCTGGCTCCCCGCATCTGATCCACGAACCTTTGTTGGACTTCCGGTGTGAGTCGACCTCAACAAATATAGGAGTCATGAAGATGAATGAAACAGTGGGACCAGGGGATGCGCGGGCGGCGGCGGCGGCCTGCCGTGAGGCGCTTTCCGGCGTGGTGGACCAGGACTGGTCCATCTTGGCGGACGGTTTGGAATGGTCTTGCCGCCAAACGCTGGAACACATTCCCAGCGCCCAGCTATTCTACGCCTCCCAATTGGCGCTCCAAGCGAATGAGCGGCTGCCGAGAGTCAGTGGAGGAGGGGATCAACTTACCGTTGCGGAGGTATTGTTGACCGTAGAGGTGGCCACCTCAATCCTGGAACACGTGCTCCGGGCGGCGCCGGCATCGGCGCGGGCTTATCATCCGGCCGGCATGGCGGACGCCAGCGGGTTCGCCGGGATGTCATGCGACGAGATCCTGATTCACACGGCGGACATAGCGGGCGGCTTCGGGATCGACTTCCAGGCGCCAGAAGAAATATGCGCCAAGGTTCTCGCCCGGCTGTTTCCGTGGGCTCCCACGGATGTTAGCGCTTGGGACTCCCTGCGGTGGGCCAACGGCCGCTTAGAACTCTCCGGATTGGCGCCCCCGGACGTCAATTGGCGTTGGCATTGCGCGCCGTTGAGCGAGTGGGACGGAACTATCCCCCGGCGCGAGTGACCGGCGAAGATGGGGTCAGTGGGATAAAGAATCAGCCCCCAAAGAGTTCATCTTTGGGGGCGTCGGTTGTCAAATACCGGAGTCAGGAACCCTGTCTACGTTAGGGAGCGATCTCGCCGCCGGTCGTGCCAGTGCTTGTGAAATAAGTGGCTGGATCTATACCAAACGCATCCAGTCCATGCAGCGCTGCGTCCCTGAACTTTTCCATCCTGGGAATGAGCTCGGTTAAATCCTCATCTTCTGCTGCTCTCAGGTCGTCTATGCATCTGTCGACGGCGGCGGCCAAAGATCCTCCGCCCTCTTTGGACACGAAAACCGGTGACCCGTCGCCTCCAGCCTCCGCGACACTAAAAGAAAAACTTGCATTAACCGCACGGTTTTTACCCTTCCCTGGAACCGCTTTCCAGGTCGTTTTCGCATTGATATTCAGTTCCCTCACGTCTTCTCCTGTCCCGACGGTCACAGTGGCTTGAACACCAGAGACTCCGGAAGGGTTCACTTCGGTGATCTGGCCTTGTGCCGCCAGTACTACAAACAGTGGGAACACGGCCACAAAGCCCGCCGCTATGGCCACCGCCAAAAGACGTTTGTTAGGCATCATAAACTTCATTTTTGATTCCTTCCTCCGGTGTAGGCACGGAAGCCCTCACGTACATTCTATATTCCAACCTATATTCCAGCTCCCAGAAATCAACCAAGTCTACCCTCAAGTAAATCGCCGATTTACCCTCAAGATAGCGCCACACACCCTTGTTCTGCTTATAATGACTCAGTGCCCCGGTGAGGCCATTGAACCCACCCGGCGGCGGCACGAATAAAAGCGAAAGGAGCAACCGATGGCAGACAAACCGTTTTTGAGTTTCGAACAAGTTCGGGCGGCCATGAGCGCCATGATAGACAAAGCCATGCAGACTCCCGATGAGCCGGTAGCAATGGCCATAGTTGACGACACGGGCAACTTGGTAGCCTATGCCAAGATGGACAACCTGCGCATATTCAGCCGGCGGCACGCCCTTCGCAAGGCGTATACGTCCGCCATCGTGGGAATGGACAGTGGAGCACACGCCGAGCGCATCCACGGTCAGGGCAGAAACATGAGCGACCTGGGCGACCCCAACCTGACTCACGGCCAAGGCGGTCTTGTGTTGATGCAGGATGGTGTTATTCTTGGTGGCATCGGCGTCGGCGGCTACCCCAGCGGTCAGTCCGACGAAGACTTGTCCCGGGTTGGCCTGGCGGCCATGAACCTGTAAAGCAACCAGTCCTGGTAAGGGGAATATCGGGTCATGAAGTTCGGTGTTATGTTGCCCCACTATCGCCAAGTGGCTTCAGTCGAGGGGATCATGCGGGTGGCCCAAGAAGCCGAATCCATGGGATTCGACACGGTTTGGGTCAGCGAACATACCGCGGTGCCCGACCAGGATGTAGACCGGTTCGGCCTAGGCTACTACGACCCCTTTACCGTGTTGGGGTACGTGGCGGCGGTTACAAAGAAGATCACTCTGGGAACCAGCATAATTATCTTGCCCTTCCGAAACCCGTTGCATATGGCCCAGATCGCCGCCACCGTCGACCAGCTCTCTAACGGCCGGCTTATCCTGGGAGTAGGCGTCGGGTCGGCGGAGCAGGAATACCGGGCGTTGGGCGCTCCCTGGGAGGAAAGGGGGGCCGTCGCCGACGAGGTGCTTAAGGTGCTCCAACACGTCTGGACGGCGGACCGGCCTAATTTTGAGGGAAAGCACTTTAATTTCTCGGGGATCAACTCGTTTCCCCAGCCGGTGCAGAGCCCCCATCCTCCTTTCTGGGTCGGCGGAGGCAGCCATAGGTCCATCCGAAGGGCGGCCGAGTTCGGCGACGCCTGGCACCCTTCCCGCCCCAGCTTCCAACTGCTGGAGGAAGGAGCGCCCCGTTTGCGCCGCTTGGCGGAAAGGGCCGGCCGTGACCCCGGCAAGATTCAGATCGCCGCCCGCCATCCCATGAAGATTTTGGACGGCGCCGCTGATTCAGATTGGCCCTTGGTCGGCGCTGAAAGCAACGTGATTGATGGGATCAACCGCTTCGCCTCGGCCGGCGTGTCTCACCTGGTGATGGACACCTTTTACAGCATCCCCGAACTTCATCAGGAAACCGTGGACACGGTACTTGCCACCATGGAGCGCTTCGCCCGGCAGATTATTCCCGAATTCCCCGGTAACTGACCCGGAGAGCTCAGTGCCTCTGAAACCCTAAACTCGCTTCCTCAAACTTAACATAGGACTAACTTAATGGATCTGTTTATCATTCGGCATGGCCAGTCAGGGAATAACGCCCTCGCCAATATTCGAGACCGGGAAGTGGACCCGCCACTGACAGACCTGGGAAAGCGGCAGGCCGAACTCCTGGCTGAACATCTGGCTTCCGGGGAGACTCACGACCGGATAACCGCCGACACCGGCAACACCAAGTATCAGTTGCGTCAAGGCTTTGGCATTACTTCACTGTTCACCAGTGCCATGTACCGTAGCCTGCAAACCGTCCAGCCGGTCGCCAAGGCATTAGGGATGGCGCCCAAGATCTGGGTAGACATCCACGAAGAAGGCGGGATGTACCTGAAGCACGGTGGAGATGAGGGACTGGTAGGCTACCCCGGCAGGACCAGGTCCGAGATTTTGTCCGAATTCCCCGATTACCAACTGCCTGTGGATTTCGATGACGACGGATGGTGGAACAAAGGCCATGAAGACACGGCATCCGTATTGGTCAGGGCAGCCAAGGTCGCGAAACAGCTACATGAAATGGCTCCAAACGAAGATAGGGTAGCTATCATCAGCCATGGCGGATTCATGAACGCCCTTCTCACGGCGTTGTTCGGGCAAGATCCAGCAGGGCAGATGTACTACCGCCATCACAACACGGCAATCTCGAGAATCAGTATGGACGGCAGCGAAGTCCAAGACGTCAGATACGTAAACCGCATTGACCACCTGAGTCCCGAGCAAGTTTCCTAACTTGTCGGGACCGCGCCTGCCGAACCGCTGGACGGCGAGGCTATTTACGACTACTATTCCGGGGTACATGACCAGGCTGGTGCCATCGTAGGTGACCCCGACCATTATTTGCCTTGCAGGAGTAGACCTATGACTACCGTAAAAGCCCAAGAAAAGTTCGTAACAGTAAACGGCGTCCGGCTGCGGTACCTGGATTGGGGCACGGACGGAAAGACCCCATTGGTCTGCCTGCACGGCCACACCGGCCAAGCCCACATCTGGGACGAATTCGCCGAAGCGATGTCCCCCCACTACCACGTGCTGGCCGTGGATCAGCGGGGACACGGCGGCAGCCAATGGGCCGACACCGGCTACGCCCGGGACCGGTTCGTGGAGGACTTGGCGGGTTTCGTAGACGCCCTGGGTCTGTCAAAGTTCGTCCTGGCTGGTCTTTCCATGGGAGGCTGGCATTCCTTGCTCTACACTCCGGACCACCAAGACCGGGTGGAGCGCATCATCATCGTGGACATCAGCCCGCAGCCCAGCCCTCAGTGGCAAGAGCGGGCGGCTTCCCGGCCCGTCACTCCCATGGAGTTCCCCAGCCTGGACGCCGCGATATCGTGGATGCGCGAGAGCAATCCCTGGGCCTCCGACGCCGGCCTGAGAAAGGACGCCGAAGATAAGATGTATCGCCGGGATGACGGCCAGTGGACCTGGAAGGCCGACGCTTCTCTGTTCAACGTTCCTCTGCCCGACCAAACTGATCCGACGCTCCAAGCCCGCTATTGGAAGGGTATCGATTCCATCACCTGCCCGATCTTGGAAGTTCGGGGCGCTGAGAGCGGCCTGGTATCCGACGAAACCATCGAACAGATGAAGCAACGGGGTAAGCAGATCACGTCGGTAGACATCCCCAACGCGGGCCACGTGGTAACCGTGGACAAGCCCAAAGAATTCATCGAGGCTACCCGCTCCTTTTTGGGAGTCCACGCCCAAATCTCGCCCGCTTGATACCCGCCGTGGAGAGGAGAACGTCATGACGACGAATCCGGTAAACATCTACGAATACGAAGCGATCGCCAAGGAGCGTCTGGCCCAGGGCGAATACGACTTCATCGCTGGGGCAGCAACGGACGAGATAACCCTTCGCCGCACCCGGGCCGTATTCGATTCGATCATGATGAAACCGAGAATGATGGTGGACGTTAGCCAGCGGGACCTGAGTACCACCGTGTTGGGAAACAAGATCGATTTCCCGGTGATGCTGGACCCGGCGGGAAACCACGGCGCCGCGCATCCCGATGGCGAGCTGGCAACCGCCAAGGCCGCCGGAGCCATGAACACGATCATGGCCCTGAGCTCCCACGCCTCCCGCACCTTGGAAGACGTGGCCGAAGTGGCCACCGGGCCTTTGTGGTTCCAGTACTATTTCTTCAAGGATCGGGAACTGACCCTGGATATGGCCAAGCGAGCTGAAGACGCGGGATACTCCGCCCTCTGCGTAACCCTGGACGCCAAGATCAAGCCCAAACGTGAGCGCAATCTACGAAACAATTACGTAGGTTCCTCGTCTCCCAACTACGCCCATCTGGATCTATCCACGCACACGTGGAAGTTCGGCGCCGACGCCCCCGCCGGCCCCAGCGACATCCGGGACCCCGCCTCCACCTGGGAGGACCTGGACTGGCTGGCGGCTAACACCAAGCTGCCGGTGGTGGTCAAAGGAATCATGGTGGGGGAAGACGGCAGGCAAAGCGCCGAACATGGCGCCAAGGGCGTGATTGTCTCCAACCACGGCGCCAGGTACCTGGACACCACCTTGGCCACTATCGAGGTGCTACCAGAGGTGGTGGAGGCCGTGGATGGACGCATCGAGGTCTACATGGATGGAGGTATCCGCAGGGGTTCCGACATCTTCAAGGCCTTGGCTCTGGGGGCCCGCGCCGTGCTGGTCGGACGGCCTCTGTTTTGGGGCCTGGCGGTGGACGGGGAGAACGGGGTCCTGTCAGTCTTGGAGATGCTCCGGGACGAGCTGGACGCGACCATGGGCATGTGCGGCCGCACAACTATCGATAGCATCGACATGAGCACCATAACTACTGTCTCGCCATTGCTGTCCCTGTTCCCCCAGCCGGATAGCTTTCGCTAGGCCTCACAAGGCGGTTCACCGAATCCTTACCTAGGCCCAGTAATACCCTATCCAGGCAGAAGTAACAACTGTCATTGCTCCGAAAATAGAATTGCCAACCTTCGTCCGCACAATTCGTCATTCCGACACCAGCCCTTCCGCTAAAGGGCGGCGAGGAATCTGAGGTGACCGCTACAACCAGGCAGTCCAGCACAACCAACATGACGTAGAATCACTAGGCCGGGGCTACTTCACGTCCATGGTTCCCTGCAGTTCCCCGGGCAGCGTACGAGTTACGATGACGACCGCGCCCTTGTTGGGCTTGATCTGTATGGTGAATTCCTGCTTCGCGGCCAAAAGAGGGGTCAGGTTGGTGAGGGTGACCGTAATTTCCACCTGCTCACCGGGGTCAACGATTTCTCCTGAGCCGATCAACCATTCAGAAGACCAGGAACACTCGGCGGTGTCGGGGTCCCCGTCGAAGCTCTGGGGGTTTTGACAGTTGATGCCCTGGAAATCATCGAGATAGGTTATGACACTGCCGGTGGTGGACAGGTCGACAGACTCGGATGCGGTGGACGCTGGAGCCAGATTGAACTTTATGAGGTCGACGGCGGTCTTTGCGGCGTTAGAATCCGCAATCACCTCTCCACGGAGGCTTAAGGTCGACGACGTTTCCTGCAGACCTCCCAGAGCCGCCTCTTTACTCTTTTCCGAACTCAAAAATCCAGTGTTGAGCACAGCAAATGCGAAAACCGAAGCGACTACCACGAAGGCGATGAGAACGATGGCCGTTTCCAGGCCGGTGATTCCTCGCTGGTTGTGTAAAAAATTATCGGTTCTGATTATAGGTCTATTTTTCAACGCCGTCATGGAATGCTTACTGAGCGCCGGTCGATTGCCAGGTCAGCACCACAGGTCTGCTATTATATCTTAATCACTTTGAACACCCCGTCAGGGATCGCGCCGGGATAACCCGATTATCTGAACCCAAATGAAGTGATGGGCGAAAACATGCTACTCAACACCCCTTCTATCACCAGAGTCGACGGAGCCCCAGGCGGACGCCACTACCGGGTTGAAGGGTTCGACGGGTTGTTCCCATCGGTGACGACCGTGTTGGACGTTATCAATAAACCGGCCTTGGTGCCCTGGGCCAGAAATATGGCGCTGGAATCGGTGGAAACCGCGTTGATGAAGCGCACCGGGGCTCAAGAAGCAATCACCCCTGAGTGGGTGTCCAAGGTGATCGCCGAGGCCCGGCGCCGGCCGGAACAGATCAGGTCCGAGGCCGCCGACTTCGGCACTCAGGCCCACGTAGCCATAGACCAAATAGTGCAAGGATTGGAGCCGCAGATCCCGCCCGAGATGGAGTTGGTGGTCAACAACTTCGCCGAATGGCGCCGCGAAGCCCACCTGGATATCAAGCTGACTGAGACCATGGTCTTTTCCGCCAAGTACCGCTACGCCGGAGCCATGGATGCCATCGCCTACCGTGACGGCAGTCTGGTGGCGTTGGACTGGAAGACCAGCAACGGTATCTATCCCGAATACGCCCTGCAAGTTGCCGCCTACGCCAAGGCCCTGGAAGAGATGACCGGAAATCCGGTCACCGAGGCTTGGACGGTAAGGTTCGGCAAATCCGCCCCGGAGTTTGAAGCCCGCCAAGTTATGGACCTGGAAAAGTCGTTCATCGCTTTCCGGGCGGCGCTGTATCTATGGCGGGCGATAAAAGGGGAGTTGCTCCACCCACCAGCGTAAGCCGCGTTTTATATACGATCGTTTTCCAAAAGGGAGATTAAAGGTGCTAATCGTCGACAGCCACGTTCACATCGCCTTGCACATCTACGAACCGGTCGAGATTCTACTGGCCCAGATGGAGCATAACCAGGTTGAGAAAACGGTGCTGGTGCAATCATCCACCACCGTAGACAACACCTACGTCATTGAATCCATGCGCCGGTTCCCTGGGCGGTTTTCCGTGGTCTGTCGAGTAGACGTGGACAGCCCCAACGCCCTTAACGACTTGGAGCGATGGGCTGGAGAAGGGGCCGAGTCGATCCGGCTACGGAACTTTCAACGCTCGCCGGGTGACGACCCACTGGCCATCTGGCGCAAAGCCGAGTCGTTGGGGATGTCGGTAAGCGTGGGCGGTCCGACAGACGTGTTCGCGTCAACCGATTTCGCTGATCTGGCCGAGGCTCTGCCCGGCCTGAAAATCGTGATCGAACACCTGGGAGGAGTGGGAGTCTGGGCGGTGGGAGAGACCCAGCGGCCCGAACCTCCCTACGCTCAATACCGGCAGATGCTGGAACTAGCCCGCTTCCCTAACACTTACGTTAAGATTCACGGCATCGGAGAGATCTGCCCGCCGCCCTTCCCTTATCAAGACATCCCACCTTTCATGGACATGGCCTACGAGGCGTTTGGGCCGCAAAGGATGACTTGGGGCAGCGACTACCCGCCGGTCAGTCTCAGGGAAGGATACAGCAACGCCCTGCATTATCCCCAAGAGCACATGCCCTTCGCCAGCCAAGACGACCTGGAGTGGATCTTCGGCAAAACAGCCTTGTCCATTTGGAAGTTCCCGTAGCCTGTCCCGAGTATAGGCTGGTGGGTGGTCCAGTTCTAGGAAACTGACCCCGGCTTACTTGTTATTTCCGTTCCCGTTCCCGCCGCCATTCCCATTGCCACCGCCGTTGTCGTTCCCATTCCCGTTATCGTTGTCGTTCCCACCACCGTTGTCGGTGCTGCCCCCGTTGTCGGTGTCGTTCCCGCCGCCGTTGTCGTTGCCACCGGCGTTATCGTTTCCGTTGCCGCCTCCGTTCTCGGTCCCGTTGCCGCCGGCGTTGCTGCTGTTGTTCCCACTATTACCTTCCCCGCCGTCGTCATCGTCATCGTCATCATTGTCGACACCAGAGCCTACGCTTTGAGAGCTGGGGTCTCCAATATTACCTCGTCCTTGACCAGAGTTGCCATTTCCGTTGTTGCCCTGACCCGAGTTTCCGTTGCCGTTCCCATTGTTACCTTGGCCGGAGATGCCGTTATTGCCTACCCCGGAATTCCCGTTGCTGTTTCCATTGTTCTCTTGGCCGGCGTTACCTCTTCCTTCTCCGTTGTTACCCTGGCCAGAGTTCCCATTGTCATTGCCACGGTTGCCCTGGCCTTGACCCGGCGTCCCATTCCCTGGTGGAAGAGTTGCCGGAGCCGGCTCGATCACCCTGGGGCTAAAGTTCCGAACCAATCGAACAGTATCCATCCCTTCAAAGGGGGCTCCGCTGCCTACCAGACTGCCGGTCATCACAAGTTCGATTATTGTGTCGCCGGGTTGGGTCAGATCAATGTCTAATTCCGAGTATCGGAAGTGAAGTTTAAGTTGGGATAAGTCGTCAGCCAAGTGTCCGCCGTGCTCGGGTGGCGCTTCGATTCCCGTAACGCCGAAACGAACAGTTAAGGCGTCTACATCTGCGACGGCGAATCCGTCGTCGCCTAACAAGGCCACCGGCACAACACCCTTACCGTTGAGATTCAGTGCGCTGGGATTGATATTTACGTTGATCCTTTGTACCACCACTATGATGCTGAACAGCACATTTTCTGATGCGTTGCCCGCGGCATCGGTAGCTATACAACTTACGGGGGTAGTCGCTCCCAAAGGATAAATTGGATCGTCCAACAGGGGGTCGTCCGGAGCGCAAGTCACGGTCATGTCCCCCGGCCCATCATCGGAGGCGAGAACAAGTGCGGCTAGGTCCACTTCCGCTCCCAGGGCAGTAGTGGCATTTAGTTCAAACACGCCTTCAATCACGTCTTCAGTGACCGCGAGAATAGGATCCGTGACATCAATGTGGATGATCAATGGCAGCGAATCATCCGATTCGTTCCCCGCAATGTCGGTAACGGTGGCGATTATGCTGTGGCTACCTTCGTCTAGCGGTAATAGCGGTGGTTCATTCGTAGTAATCTCATAAGATCCGAACCCATCAGTAGGACCACTGCCTATCTCTGGCCCAGCAGCGCCGTCGAACAGAGTCACCGTGCTGTCCGGCTCTAAATCTGGGACCGCTTTGCCATCAACAAACGTGGCCGTATCGTCATTTGTGATTTCGTCGTCCAGGAATGAACCAATGTCACTTGCGTCTATCAGGTCCGGCAAGGACGGCGGCGCCGGAGCGATGGTGTCAATATTCACCGGTGGCGTCGTGAATTCCGCAGAGTTGCCAGCCAAGTCGGACACGGTCACTATGGCGGTCACGCCCTCCCCTTCATCGCTAACCACCACCGGGCTACTCCCCGGTATAGTGGCATCTACCCCAGAGAGAGCGTCGCCTGGAGAGAAGGGGAAATCGACTTCCGAATTGTTCCAGCCTGCGCCGTTGGCCAAGGGGTTCTGTATCCCAAAGGTTAACGTCGGCTTGGTCAGGTCTACGTTGATCGGTGTCTCCGTGACCGACGCGCTGTTACCCGCCAGGTCCACCGCCGTTCCTAAGGAACTTTGACCGGCTCCCTCTCCCAGGGTTTCCGGTGCGGTGCATTTGTCTATGCCGGAACCGCCGATATCTTCACAAGTAAAGGTCACCTCGACCTGGGTGTTGTTCCATTGATTGGCGTTGGGACCTACGTCCCTAGCCGCGTTGATCGTCGGCTTGGTCAGATCGATGTAGATAGGTCCAACCACCACCGTTGCCTGGTTACCTTCGTTATCGATGCATGTGCCTGCGACAGAGTGATTCTGCACCTCGAAGTTGATGGTTTGGTCGTCGGTCAGGCTGGCCACTCCTGAATCGTCATCCGTGCAGGTGAATTTCACCGTAACTGGTTCGTTATTCCACACACCGCTAGTGGCCGCCGGACTCCGCGACCCGGTGATAGTTGGCGGGGTTTCATCCGTGGCAACTAATAGACCACGTACTAGCAGGGTTTCATGGCAACAATCTGGTATACCGGCCGGATCGGATACGATGCGCCCACTGTTAAAGTCAGCAGCGTCACAGTGGTGATTAGTCGGGTCGAAATATGGGGACGCACACTTCGTAGTTTTAAACGGATCGAATCGAGCCCCGCTTCCAATCCCCCCATCTCAGCAAAGGTAGGGTGGGCGGCAAGTTTGGTGGTGGTAGCAAAGCGAAAACCATCCCTTAAGAAGAATGGTGCCGGTGCGACCGCCGGATTTGCAGGGGCTTGCCCACACCCATTCCAAACCGTCCTTTTCAACGATCAGGTCGGGAGGGATGGGGTCGCTGTTCTGATCCCCTGCCAAAACGCTGCCGGCGGATAGGAACACAGCGAACAGTACTATGCTTAACGCGGATGCCAGAATTATGTGCTTTCTCACGTCGATCCCTCGCCATGCAAGTCAGATACGCTGGGAAGTTGAATACGGGACGCAACCATACCGCATCCATTAAATCCCCAGATCATCAGACCGCAAACTTTAAAAGGAATAGTCCAAATATCCTTGGTCAAGTCTGACCTTAGTCTCGTTTTTACACGAGACTCGTACCTCGCGGGCCTGTCCAGACACGTAATTCTAGAACATAGTTACAGTGCAGGCTACAGCTTGGTGAGATGGTTTCCCAGTCCGGAAACACGCAATCGTTAGGAGAATAACTTGCGGAATTATCTCGGGGTATTGCTCATTGACCGGATAGTACCGTCCGGCTGTGTTTGAAACACGAGAATTCAGGAATGTTTTGAACGGTCAGCCGAGGACTCTCGTGGCGGCCTTTCCATGAGACTCCTGTTGGGGGGAACGGGGTTAGAGGGAGTTCACCTCTTGGTATCTGAAACAGGAGACCAAGTGGTCGTTGACCAGGCCCGCCGCTTGGATAAAGGCATAGACGATGGTTGACCCTACGAATTTGAAGCCCCGGCGCTTCAAGTCGGCGCTTACTTTGTCTGACAATTCGGTCGTGGCGGGAATCTGGCCGTCGCCGGTCCAGGCGTTGCGCACCGGATTGCCGCCGACGAAGTCCCACAAATAAGTGTCGAAGCTGCCGCATTCCTCTTGCAGGTCCAGGTAGGCTTGGGCGTTGGTTACGGAGGAACGGACTTTCAATCGGTTGCGGATGATGCCCGGGTTGTTCAGCAGATCGGCGATCTTATCCTCGCCATATGCGGCGATGACCCTGACGTCGAAGCCATCGTACGCCTCCCGGTAGCCCTCCCGCCTCTGGATGATTGATTCCCAACTCAAGCCGGCCTGGGCGCCGTCCAGAAGCAGATACTCGAATAGCCGCCGGTCGTCGTGAAGGGGTACACCCCACTCCCGATCGTGGTATTCGATCATCGAGTCGCTCTTGGGCCATGAACAGCGTGAAACCATGTCATTCCCTCATGCAGGCAGCCCGATAATCACGACCCACATGGGTCTCTGCGCTACGGGATAGGTTTAGAGAGGTGCCAGGATCCCGGTGTCTCGGTTGATCCCAAAGGAAACGTACATGAATTAGGCCATCTCTGCGTCCATCCTTACCTACCACACCAAGGGATTCCAGCCTTTGAATAACGTGCGCGGTTGCCCATGGAGGGAAGCGGTCTGACTGTCAGCCGTTACCAGGTAATAGAACTGGCCGGGCGACATTTCCTTGATGGAATTGAAGCTGCTAAATAGGGCCCTTGGGTCGTAGAAGGTCCATGACTGGGTGGCCGGGTCGAATTTCCAAACCCGCACCAGATTGTCGCCGATCACGCCAAGGGCCTGCCCCACCGGACCGCCTCCACCGCCAGACGCGGCGGGAGTAGCCTCTATCGGCGCCTCCGCTCCGGGTACTTGAACCCCATCTATCCAAGCGGAAACGATACTGCCCTCAGGCGCCAGATTTCCGCTGATCGATGCCGTGCCCACAAACACGTGGGGCGCCAATGGCGGCGCCTGTAGTAATGGCGCTGCCAAAATACCTCCCCGGCTGTTCGATCCCATACGGGCGGCCAAGGGACGGACCGGTACAAGTTGTCTGCTACCCATGGCTGCGCTGGACGCGGTTAGGTTCAACTCGTCAACGCCGCCTTGCTCCCAGATACCCGTCTCCTTAGCCTCGCTCCCTCCTATCTTGAACGTGATCGTCTTACCGGCATAGGACTCGCCACCGGGTTGATTGACGATGAGGATATAAGTGCCGTCAAAGGGCGGCGGTGCCGGCGGAGTGGTCGCCGTGGGGACAAGAGTTGGCGTGGGCGCCGCTGCCGGAGCGGGCGCAGGGGTGTTGGTGGGCGTGGGTGTATCGGCCGTAGCGGCCGTGGGCGGAGGCGGTACCGTTGCGGTTGGGGTGGTAACCGGAACGGCCGTGGCTTCTTCCACCGGCGCGGCCGTGGGGCTGGGGAGCGGCGCGGCGGTCGCGGTAGGGTTGGGTTGGACTACGGGCGCCGTTGTAGGCGGCAGGGGTGTTGGGGATTTCTCACCACCGCAAGCCGTCAATGCGATGACAGCTACTAAGATCGCGGAAACCACTGCCGGTGCAGCAAATTTTCTGTTACGCATATTTCCTTCCAACGTTGAATAAACGATCCCATAAAGTCTACCCGGACAAAGGTCTTGAAACTAGGCGATATGGGCGCGATTCAAGTCTAGGTGGGGCACTATCTGTTGTCAAACCTCATGGATTCAACGGGTTTATAGACATGGTGGAACCAGCTTTTCCGGCACAGTTGTGTAAGGGAGTTCACCCGTGGTCTGACAGGTGCCGTTACCCTATATTCCCGGTGCAACGGGCATCAAGATAGTCAAAGTAGTTTCAATCAAGTTTATTGGAGGCCATCATGTTTTGGCTTAAAGGCTGTCCCCACTGCAGCGGCGATCTCTACGCTGATCAGGACCAGTACGGTTCGTTCGTATCCTGCTTGCAATGCGGCTTGAACCAGGAAGTTTGCAGCCAACCTGGAGAGCCTCTGGAGATCTCGGCCGACCCGGTATTGCCTCAGCCGCTGCGCCAGTGGCAGGGGACCAAGCGCCGCCGGTTGTCCCACGGCGGCCGTCACTTCGCCAAAAGCTTATCCGTTGGCGAAGAGGCGCAAGCCCAATCGGTGGCCTAAAGCATTACGTTCCAAGCCGGACTCGATCGTTCCGGCAAGACCCCTATCGACTTCAACCCAGGCGTCCAAGGGCAGATAAGTCTACTTCCTTGACGATGCCGCCGATGGTCCGGCATCCCGTGGGTACGAGCGCCGGACCATCGGCGGAACGGCCCCGTCTTCCAAGATATCCCCTGGTAAAGCTGATCGAGAGCCGACGCCCAGCTCCCTCATTTACTCTCCTCCCTCGCAACTCCCATCCTCGTCCCCGGCTCGTTACCCCTCTTAAAGCCCTGTGTTAACATTGGTGAGCATGTTTGATCGGCCAGGCTCACGCCACGAGACTTGTCAGCGGCGGTAAAAGTCAGGACCGGAGAGGACGGAGGAAACGAATACATGAAGGCGCTTGAGGGCATCCGTGTGCTTGACCTGACCAGAGCCCTGGCAGGGCCGTTCTGCACACTGATGCTGGGAGACAACGGGGCGGACGTGATCAAGGTGGAGATTCCCGGTTCGGGAGATGACACCCGA
>Ga0207991_1000956_pt1 | contig 18620 bp, 17 predicted proteins | sample ETN07SmetaG_FD_185786 | JGI IMG/M metagenome (GOLD analysis project Ga0207991, IMG submission 185786) | Marine microbial and viral communities from oxygen minimum zone, Eastern Pacific Ocean - ETNP2014F14-07SV275 (SPAdes) (version 2) | ecosystem: Environmental > Aquatic > Marine > Oceanic ... | reverse complement strand
ATAAGGCAACTGTGAAGCTAATCTATAATCTAGACCTCCAACTGCTTGCTCTTCTACAGAATCTGCTGAGTTTTCTTTAATAACATTCTGCATTCCTGATAATGCATAATATTGATTGAAATTAAATTCCAATGTGGATGCACTCGCTTCAAATCCTATGCTTGCTCTTTTGTGTCCCTCAGTCATATCATGGTCATAAAAAGAATTAAATCCAATCATCATTGATTTATCTTCTGTTAAAAATCTATATCCTAGACCTACATTTCCTATATATCTTTCATTGTCATGTACAGCAAGATTTTGAAAACTTATTTGAGTAAAAAAATTAGTACTTTCAGTTTTATCAATATCTCTTACTGCCAAGATTTTAAATTTAGGTTCTGAATTTTTTTCAATATCAATACTTACTTCTGTTACTCCTTCTCCTGGAATTAAATCTGCAGCAAATTTAGAAATTTTTCCTGAAACATTATCCAATACGTCAGCATTAGATACTGATGCTACAAGGAGTAAGCTTATGATTAATAAGTATTTTTTCATTTAATTTTAAAGTTTATATAACAAAATTATATAATTTTTTAAATAATAACAATATTATAAATTAGCTATAATTCTTGTTATTTATTGGTAAAAAATAAGCATTTTCCGTTGTTACAATACCTTTTGCCTGTAGGTTGTGGTCCATCATCAAAGATGTGCCCATGGTGACCACCACATTTCTTACAATGATATTCTACTATTGTCTGACCATAAATAGAAGTTAAGTGATGATCTGTTTTTGTCTCAAAAACATCTGGTAAAGATTCGAAAAAAGATGGCCAACCTGATCCACTTTCATATTTTGTTTTAGAATCAAATAATTTTGTTCCACAACCAACACAATAGTAGCTACCTTCTCTTTTTTCATTATTTAAAGAGCTGCTGCCAGCTGCTTCTGTTCCTTCTTTATGCAAAATATGCTTTTGCTCTGCTGTTAAATCTTGTTTTTTATTCATTTAATAATTCTAATTGGTTTTCCGTTCACGCATGCTTCTAAATTTTCTATCATTTGAGTATAAAATATAGAATAATTTTCAGCAGTTACATAGCCTAAATGAGGAAGCAACAATGCATTTGGTAAAAAACGTAACTTATGATCTGCGGGTAATGGTTCTTTTTTATAAACATCAATGCCTGCTCCTGCTATTACATTCGTTGATAATGCAATTATTAAATCATCTTCGTTTACAATTGGTCCTCTAGAAGTGTTTATTAAAAAAGCAGTTTTTTTCATCATATCAAACTCTTTTAACTTTATTAATTCCTTGTAACGATCTCCTAAGACTACGTGAATTGAAATAAAATCTGAAGTTTTTAACAAATCTTCTTTGCTAACTGGAAGAACATCCAATTCTTTACATTTGTTTAAATCTAAATTTTCACTCCAGGCAATAACTTGCATACCAAAAGCTTTTGCTATTTTAGCAATTTGGAAACCTATTTTTCCAAGACCAATTAATCCTAAAATTTTTCCTTTTAATTCAACGCCAATAGTTGTTTGCCAATATCCCTGATACATATTGTCAATTTCAAATTTAACGTTCCTAGCTAAACCTAAGATTAGCGCCCAAGTTAATTCAGCTGCAGGATTGGAATTTATATCTGTACCAGAAACTATAATCTTTTTTGCTTTTGCAGACTCTAAGTCTATTGCTTTGTTTCTCATGCCACTAGTAATAATAAATTTTAATTTTTTTAAATTATTAATTAAATTTTTTGTAATTGGTGTTCTTTCTCTCATTATTAAAAGAGCTTCATAATCTTGTAGGTTTTCTATTGCTTCTTCTTCATTTTTAAAAGGTTCACTGAAAACTTTTATTTCATATTTTCCTGATAATTTTTTTAAATCTACAAATTCTTGTGATACATTTTGATAATCATCTAATATAGCAACTTTAATCATATTTTTTTTCTATTTGATAAAATTATGCCACTTAAAATAAATATGGCACCTAAAAAATGATAAAACATAAATTGTTCATCAAATATTATTATAGCCATAACAGCCCCAAAAATTGGCATTAGATGTAAAAAAACTCCTGCACGATTTGCTCCAATTATTGCAATACCTTTAATCCAAAAAAAGAATGAGGCAAGACCAGGAAATAACACAACATAAGTTAAGGTTAAATAAAAAGGCTTTTCCAATTTTATTAGATAGCCCATTTTCATTTCAATAAAATATATAGGAATTAAAAAAAGCAAGCCAAAAGTAATGACTACCTGTAAAAGTGATACCTGAGATAATTCATATTTTTTTTTCTTTAACAATGCTGAATAAGTTGCCCAAGAAAACATAGCAATGACCATTGTTAAATCACCTTTGTTAAAATCTAGATTTTTTAATAACTCTACATCTGCCTTTGTTATAATAAACAAAACTCCTACTAGAGAAAGTATTACTCCAAGAATTTGAAAAATATTCGTTTTTTCAATTTTTAGTAATGATGAAATAAATATTATCATTACTGGAATTGTTGAAATCATTAAAACTCCACTTATTACTTGCGTAAAGTTTAAAGAATAATAAACAATAGAATTAAAAATGGTAATGCTGGTAATTCCTAAAATTATAAAAAACCCAATATTATTAAAAATATAGTCTTTTTTTTTTATTAATTCTTTAAAAGTAAATGGAAATAAAATTAACCAAGCAAAAAGCCATCTATAAAAATTTAAAGAAAAAGGAGGAATTTCATAAAAGCTTGCTGCTTTTCCAACAATAAAATTACCAGACCAAAAAAGTGTTGTTAAAAATAATAATAGATAGGCTAGGTTGTTTTTATTTTTCACTGTATTAAGAAAACCTTTTTGAGCTGTAAGGTTCTAAATTTAAATTGGTATTTTCATTAGCAATCATTTGAGAAATAATTTTTCCTGATATAGCTCCTAATGTCCATCCTAAATGATGATGGCCAAATGAATAAAAGACATTTTTATAATTTTTTGAAGGACCTATAACTGGTAAATAGTCTGGTAATGTTGGTCTAAACCCTAGCCACTCATCTTCATGCTCTGGTAATCCGTCTAACATAAATTTGGCATTATTAACTAAATTTTTTATTCTACTTTTGCTTATTTGATTTTTTAAGCCACCAAATTCTACAGTTCCTACTACCCTTAATCCTTGTTCCATAGGGGTCATGCCAAAACCTCTATTCGAAAATACAACGGGACGTGAAATTAAATGATCGCAATCTTTAAAGTGGATATGATAACCTCTTTCTGTATCTAGGGGAATTTTTTCATCTATTTGATCTGTTAATATTTTTGAAAAGGCACCACAAGCAATTAAAATTTTATCAAAATTAAATGAATTTTCTGTTGTTTTTATTGTTGGTTTTTCTTCAGAAAAATTAATAGTTTCAACATTATTTTTTTTAAATTTTCCACCTTTTGATAAAAACAAATTAAATAATTTTAACCAAATTTTTCCTGGATTTCTTGTGTGCCTAGCTTTTTTATAAAAAACTCCGGCGTGATAAATTTTTTTAATATTTGGTTCAAGGTCATGAATTTCTTTTTTATTTAACAACTGCTGTTCTGCACCTATTTCATTTCTAATACTAGTTTCTAACTCTCTACTTTTGAGATTTTGATCATTCCAAATATACATGATGCCTTTATTTTCTACTAATCCAGATAAATCAATCTCTTCAAATAATTCGTCATATGCAGGTAAAGCTATATCTAATATCTGGTGCATATATTTAGCGGTATGCATCATATTTTTCGTACTACAATTTTTTATAAATTTCAAAAACCATGGAATCATTTTTGGAACGTAATTCCATTTTAGAGCCAAAGGTCCAGTAGAACTTAAAAGCATTGCGGGTATATCAAGTAAAATATCAGGTCTGTTTAATGGGATAGAGGCGTAAGGAGAAAAATGTCCTGCATTTCCATAAGAGGCTGTCGAACTTCCAGGTTCATCTCTATCAAATAAAGTTACGTCATAACCTTTTTTTTGAATAAATAATGCACTACATACACCTTGAATTCCAGCACCAACAATTCCAATTTTTAAATTTTCTGACATTTGAAGAAGTTTATATTAAGAAATTAACTGTCGGTGATATATTTTGGCACTCATAACAATGCTTATTCCTATCATAGTAGCCAACATTGAAGAACCTCCATATGACATAATTGGCAAAGGTGAACCAACAATTGGTAGCAACCCTAAAACCATGGACATATTTACAACGACATAAACAAAAATGGCAGAACCAAAACCATAGCAATACAATTTGCTAAAAAAACTTCTTGTAAGAGTGCCAATCCTAATAATTCTGTAAATCATAATTGAATAAATTAATAAAATTAATAATGAGCCCAAAAAACCAAATTCTTCCGAAAATAAAGTAAAAATAAAATCAGTATGCTTTTCTGGTAAAAATTCTAAATAACTTTGCGTGCCTTTTAAAAAACCTTTTCCGCTAAGTCCGCCGGAACCTACAGCAATTTTAGATTGAATAATTTGATAACCTGCTCCTAAAGGATCTCTATTTGGGTCAAAAAAAGTTAATATTCTTAATTTTTGATAAGGTTTTAAAAAAGATATAACAAAAGGCATAGAAATTATTAAAACTAAAATAGAATACGTAAAATATTTAATATTTACTCCAGATAACCAAATAACGATCAATCCACTTAATACAATTAGTATTGCTGTTCCAAGATCTGGTTGACTTAAAACTAAAACTACTGGAATAACTAAAATAATTATTGGAATTATTAAATTTTTAAAATTATTTACATTATTAATTTGCATACGATGATAATATTTTGCAAAACAAACTATAATTGCAATTTTCATTAATTCTGACGGTTGTAAATTAAGAAAATATAAATTTATCCATCGCTGTGATCCGGATGCAGTTATTCCATACAAAGATGTATAAATTAATAATAAAATAATTATAAAATAAAAAAAATATCCCATTGAATGCCAAAATCTAATTCTTACAAATGAAAGAAACATCATCATTGAAAAAAAAACTACAAATCGAATAATATGACTATTTGTATAATGCAACAATTCTCCACTTTCAGAAGAATACATTGCAATAGTTCCGATACATCCAAGTGCCAAAGTACAGAGTATCAACCAAAAATCTAAAGATCTAAATTTTTGGAAAAAAGTTAATTGTTCTGAATATGAAGTTTGTTGAAACATTTTATGTTTTTATAAATTTTTCTAATCTATTTTTTACTCTCAGTTCATGTCTATCAATAATTAATTTAAATAATTTTTTTGCAAGAGGTGCAGCAGCTGAACTACCAGATCCACCGTGCTCAACAACAACACTTAATGCGTATCTTGGATTTTTATAAGGGCCATAGGCAACATAAAGGGCATGATCTCTCTCTTCGTATGGTATTTGGCTTATATGTAAATCTAATTCTCTTTCTTCTTCAGTTATTCTTTTTACCTGAGATGTTCCAGTTTTTCCTGCAAATTGATATTTTTTATCCTCAAATCTAGATGCATAAGATGTGCCCATTATCTCGTTAGTTGCACCGTACATTGCCTCTAAAATAAATTTAATATTTTCTTGGTTTCTAAAAAGTGGTTTAAATTCATCTGACGAAGGTTTAAAAAAATTTTCTCCTTTTTCAAATATGCCAAATTGTTTTTGTTTTTTTTTAATAATTTTTTTAGAAATTTTATTTTTTATTGCTTCAAATGAGTCCTGTTGTTCATTTACAGTTATTTTTGGATAAATTTTAAATCCTCCATTTGCAAATTGTGCTATCATTAAACATAATTGTAAAGGAGTAGTTTGAATATAGCCTTGACCAATACCAGTAATGAGCGTTTCTCCTAAAACCCACCCTCTTCCCAAAGTATTTTTTTTCCATTTGGTTGAAGGCACTAGACCAACTTTTTCATTTTTAAAAACACCTTGTAATACTTGGGCTCCAAGGCCAAATTTTTTTGCAGTTAAATTTAATCGATCAACTCCCAGTCTTCTCGCCACTTCATAAAAATATGTATCACAAGATTGCTTTATTGCATTTCTAAGTGACATTAATCCATGACCCGGTTTTTTTTTCCAGCAATGGTAAGTTTGTCCATAAAGTTCAGTTTTTCCTGTACATCTAATTTTAAGATTTGGAGTAATCACATCATTTTCTAACGCTGACAAAGTAACCAATAGCTTTATAGTTGAGCCTGGAGAATAAAGTCCTGAAATTGTTCTATTAATAAGTGGTTTTAAAGGGTTTTCTCTAATTTGTTTCCAGTCTTTAGTATTAATTCCATGAAAAAATAAATTTGGATCAAAAGATGGAGAAGAATGTAAAGCTAAAATATCTCCGTTGTAAATATCCATTACGCTGATAGAGCCCGATTTATCTTTTAAAAGTTCGTTAGCTAATTTTTGAACTTCAGTATCAATCGTTAATGTAATGTTTTTACCTTTAATACCATCTATATGGTTTAATTGGTTTATTCTTTTTCCATATGCATTGACTTCATAACGTTGAACACCATTGATACCAATAAGATCTTTTTCAAATGCTTTTTCTAAGCCTGTTTTACCAACCCTAAGACCAGGAACATGATTTTTTCTAATTATTTCATTTTCATTTAAGTCAGATACACTTGCTCTTGATACATAACCTAATACATGGGTATAATTTTCTTTAAATGGATAGTTTCTTGAAATAGATAAAACTGGTTTCGCTCCATCTAGTTCGTGAAGATATAAATTTAATTTTGAAAATTCTTCCCAAGATAAATTTTCAGAAATAATTATAGTCTCCCAAGGTTTTTGACTATTCTTTTTCCTTATAATTTTTACGTATTCTTGATCGGTTAAATTAAGAATTTCTTTTAATCTAACAATAAGTGTTTTAAAATTATTCACATCTTCTGGTATGACATGCAATTGATACACTTCGGTATTTCCTGCAATAATGTTTCCAAAATAATCTAAGAAATCACCTCTAACTGGTGGCAGTCTCCATTCTCTTAAACGATTTTTATCTGATAAAGTTAAATACTTTTTGTTTTCACTGATTTGCAAAGAAAATAATCTAGCAATAATACCCGAAAATACCAAAACCTTTGCTACAGAAAGAATAAACATTCTTCTGTTTATTACATTAACCTTTCTTATTCCTGTGACGGGAGGACTAATCATTGCTCTCTTTTAAAAATGTGCGTTGGTATATTAAAAATAGATTTGCAAAAATTATATAAAAAATAAATGTGAAAAAAATATTAACGAACAAATTATAGTAATTCAAATCAATCAAGAAAAAAATATTCAAAATGCTATAACTTGCAGAATTTACCACTAAAATTGTAAATAAGAAAAAAAACCAATCTTTTACTAAGCTGGGCCTTAAAGTTATAGTTCTAAGATAAGCAGCAAATCCACATATTAATAGATAATTAAAACTACTTATTCCAATTGGAAAACCCGTTACAACGTCATTGATTAAACCTGCTAAAAAAATATACCCATATCCTAAGCTTTCGCTCCTTCTAAGACTCCAGTAAAAAATTAAAATAAACGTAAAATTAAATGAAAAAAATTTTATATAATTTAAATCAATTTCATTTAAGACAGATATAAATAGAATTAATAATGGACCTAATCTTAATAAATTATTAATTATATTTCTTTTTTGAAATTCACTCATTTTTAATTTTTTTCCTCACTGTAAGATAATATTCGTACAAATCTTAACTGTGAAAAATCTACAAAAAAATCTACATTGTTTTTATTTTCATTATGTTTTATTTTGCCAATTGGTATGCCTGATTTTAACAAGCCTCCAGTTCCAGAAGTATAAACCACACCTTCTCCATTTATAGGCATCTTACCTTTTGTGTATTGAATTACCCCATCACTTGCTCCATTTCCAGATAGTATAGATTGAATGCCACCAGGCTCTATTGTGACAGGAATTTTACTATTTAAATCAGATAACAAGAGCACTCTTGATGTCATAAAATTAACTTCAATTACTTTTCCGACAAGATAACTATCACTTAATACTGCCATACCTTTTTTAATTTCATTTTTACTTCCTTTGTTAATGATTATAGATCTAAGAAATGGACTTTGTTTATCAATTATAACTTTTGCAATTACTTCTTCAGATGAAGAACTTATATCTCCAAGAACTTTTTTTAATCTTTTGTTTTCAGCTTCCAAAAATTTTATATTATATTTTTCAAATTTTAATTTTTTTAATTCTTCTTTTTTTAAATTATAGTCTTTATAAAGATCAATATGTTCTTCTATAGCGTGAAATGAATAACTTATATATTTTTCAGGAAGAGAGACAATAAATGAAGTTCGAAAAACAACTTCATTAATTCCTAATTTTAAGTAATTAATTGCTGTAAAATTAAATTTACTTAAAACAATTAAGAGAATTGAAAAAAATAATAAAGCAAGTAATGAAAATCTTTGTTTGATACCCTTTTTTAAAAAGGCTGAACGAATAGCTATTACAAAATCATCTCTACTCGGTTCCATTTTATTCTTTTGCTATTCAAGTTATATTAATACTCAGATAACATTGTGTTGAATGTTTCTTCTTGCTCTAAAGCTTTTCCGGTACCAATAGCAACACACGCTAACGGGTCATCGGCAATATGTACTGGCAATCCTGTTTCTTTAGAAAATCTCTTATCAATGTTTTTTAACAACGCTCCACCACCCGTTAATGTTAATCCCATATCAACTAAATCTGCTGACAATTCTGGAGGTGTGTTTTCTAAAGCATCTTTAATTCCATTTACCAGTTCTCTTAATACTCCTGATAAAGCTTCTGAACTATCCTCTTCAGTAATATTTACTTCTTTAGGAGTTCCAGATCGAATATCTCTACCTTTTACTGGATAAGTGTTAGTATTGGTTGGGATAGCTGTTCCTATTTCTTTTTTCATTTTTTCTGCAGTGCTATCTCCAATTAATAAGTTGTATTCTTTTCTCATATAGTTTTTTAATGCCCCGTCCATTGCGTCACCTGCAACCCTTAAAGATTTTGAATAAACAACTCCGCCTAATGACATAATTGCTATCTCCGTTGTTCCACCGCCTATATCAACAACCATTGATCCAGTTGCTTCAGAAATTGGCAAGTTTGCACCGATAGCAGCTGCTATTGGCTCTTCTATTAACTGCACTCTTCTAGCTCCTGCTGCTAGCGCACTATCTTGTATGGCTTTTCTTTCAACTGGTGTGGATCCCGTTGGAACAGCTATTAATATTCTAGGATTTGCAAAAGTACGTCTTTTATGAACTTTTTTGATAAAATATTTAATCATTTCCTCTGTAACAATAAAGTCTGCTATTACGCCATCTCTTAAAGGTCTGATTGCCTGAATGTTTCCAGGTGTTCTTCCCAACATTGTTTTTGCTTCATCGCCGATTGCAAGAACAGATTTTTTTCCATTATCATCAACAATTGCAACTACCGATGGTTCATTTAAAACAACTCCTTGCCCCTTAAGTACAACCAAAGTATTAGCAGTACCCAAATCTATTGCCATATCCTCGCTCCAAATCTTTGCTAAACCGTTTAAAATTCCCATCTATATTCCTTTCATTTTTTTATGTTCTTGCTCTTGAGGAGCGATTTTTGATCTTTTAATTATCATTTTATTTAATGCACTTAAGTATGCATTTGCAGATGCAACTAATGTATCAGTATCTGCTGCTTGTCCAACTGTTGTTTTTCCATTTTCTTCAATACGGACGCTTACTGTAGCCTGCGCATCTGTTCCTTCTGTTACTGCATGCACTTGATATAGCTGAAGCTTTACATCATGAGGATATAATTTTTTAATACATTTAAAAGTAGCATCAACTGGTCCATCACCTGTCTCAGATGCTTGTTTAATTTCTCCATAAATATCTAAAGTCATGTCAGCTTTTTGAGGTCCTCCTGTGCCAGCAATAACTTTTAGAGATTTTAAAGTGATAACATTATCTTCTTTTATTAAGCTATCATCTACTAAAGCTAAAATATCATCATCATAAACAACTTTTTTTTTATCAGCTAAAACTTTAAATTTTCCAAATGCTGTTTGAATGACATCGTCTGTAACATCAACATAACCAAGATCAGTTAATTTCTCTTTAAATGCATGCCTGCCTGAATGTTTCCCCATTACTAAAGAAGTTTGCTTAACTCCAACACTTTCTGGTGTCATAATTTCATATGTGTTTCTATTTTTAAGCATTCCATCTTGATGAATTCCGGCTTCATGGGCAAATGCATTTTTTCCAACAATAGCTTTATTAAATTGAACTGGAAAAGTTGCATTTGAAACAACTTTTGAAGCTTTGCTTAATAAGGTTGTATTAATTCCTGTTTCGTATGGCATCAAATCGTTTCTAGTTTTCATTGCCATAACAATTTCTTCAAGAGATGCGTTTCCTGCTCTCTCACCAATTCCATTTATTGTACATTCAACCTGCCTTGCTCCAGCGGCAACACCTGATAAAGAATTTGCAACAGCCAAACCTAAATCGTTATGACAATGCACAGATAAAATAGCTTTATCAATATTTGGTACTTTATTTTTTAATGTTGTAATAATTTTAGTAAATTCTGAAGGAACTGTATAACCAACAGTATCTGGAATATTAATTGTTTTAGCTCCACAGTTAATCGCAAGCTCAACTGACTTGCACATAAAATCTATGTCAGTTCTAGTACCATCTTCACATGACCACTCTACATCATCGGTAAAATTTCTTGCATAAGTAACATGCTCTTTTATTGAATCTATTACTTGCTCTGAGGACATATTTAATTTGTGTTTCATATGAAGGGAACTAGTAGATATAAAAGTGTGAATTCTAAATCTTGGTGCAGCTTTTAAAGCTTCATGACAAGCATCAATATCTTTTTTAGTATGCCTAGATAAACCACATGGAATAGACGTTTTTAAAATTTTACTAATTGCTTTTACAGCTTCAAAATCGCCTGGTGACGCTATTGGAAACCCAGCTTCTATTATGTCAATTCCCATTTCATCAAAAACTCTAGAAATTTGAATTTTTTCTTCAATACTCATAGATGCTCCGGGCGATTGCTCACCATCACGCATCGTCGTATCAAAAATATAAACTCTGTTTTTTTCGCTCATAGCTAATAATTTTTAGAAAAAATATAATACAATCTATAATAGAGATTGCAAAATAATTTGTTAATTATTGTTGTAAATAGGTGTTTTTTAACTTTTATCGCTATCTACTAGTTTCTTCTTACCAATCCATGGCATCATATCTCTTAATTTAGAACCAACTTTTTCAATTGAATGATCGGCTAAATCTTTTCTTGTTTTTAAGAAATTTTTTTGACCGTTCTTACATTCGTCCATCCACTGCTTGGTAAACTTTCCTGATTGAATATCTTCTAAAACTTCTTTCATTCTTTTTTTAGTTTCTTCTTTATTTACAATTCTTGGGCCAGAAACATACTCTCCATACTCAGCTGTATTAGAAATAGAATAATTCATATTTGCAATTCCGCCTTCGTAAATTAAATCCATAATTAACTTAACTTCATGGACTGTCTCGAAGTATGCCAACTCTGGTTCGTAACCAGCTTCAACTAAAGTTTCATAGCCATTTTTAATTAACTCAACAAGTCCTCCACATAACACTGTTTGTTCTCCAAATAAATCTGTTTCAACTTCGTCTTTAAATGTAGTTTCAATGATACCAGATTTTCCACCACCAATTGCTGAAGCATATGACAAGGCAAGATCTCTAGCTTTTCCTGAACCATTCTGATGAACGGCAAATAAACATGGTACACCACCACCTTTTTCATATTCGCTTCTAACTAAGTGACCAGGCCCTTTTGGTGCTACCATAAATACATCTAAATCTTTTCTAGCTTTAATAAGATCGTAATGAATATTTAGACCATGCGCAAATGCTATACTTGTTCCCTCTTTAATTCTTTGTTCAATATGATTTTTATAAATTGTTGCTTGTAATTCATCTGGTGTAAGTATCATTGCAATCTCAGCCCACTCTGCTGCATCAGATAAATTCATAACCTTTAAACCTTTAGATTCGGCTTTTGCTTTACTTTGAGATCCATCTCTTAATGCAACTACAACTTCTTTTACGCCACTATCTTTTAAATTAAGTGCATGAGCATGTCCTTGGCTACCATAACCAAAGATTGCAACTTTTTTTTCTTTTATTAAATTTACGTCTGCATCTTTTTCATAAAACATTTTCATATTTATCTCCTATTAATTATTAAATGTATCTGCGCCTCTAGTCATCGCCACCGCACCTGTTCTAGATACGCTAACTAAACCAAATTTTTTCAAATTTTTTGACATTAAATCTATATCTCTTCTTAAAGCTGTTATTTGAATTACAACTGATTTATTTGATTTATCCAATATTACAGCATTAAACTTTTTACAAGCCTTTAAAGCTTTTTCTCTTTTTAAATTATTTCCAACTATCTTTAATAATGCCATTTCTTTAAATATTACATTTTTATCTTCTCTTTTAAAATCAGCAACTTTGTGAACAGGTACAAGTTTTTTTAATTGTAGTTTAATTTGTTCTATTACTTGAGGTGTACCAGTAGTAACAATTGTAATTCTAGATATATTTAATTTTGGATCAATTTCAGCTACCGCTAAAGATTCAATGCTATATCCTCTGCTTGAGAATAAGCCTACAACTCTTGCCAAAACTCCTGTCTCATTATCAACCCATACTACAATAATATGAGTGTCAAATTTTCCTTGTTTGCCTGGAGTGCTATATGCTGATTTTGCTTTAACCATTAAACTAAAGTTTTTCCTTTCCTTGTTATTTTATTTTCTTTTTGATCTTTTGGTCCCAAAAGCATTTGATTATGTGGTTTACCAGAAGGGATCATTGGAAAGCAATTCTCTTCCTTATCAACCATACAGTCAAAAATGACGGGTCTATCAGTGTTAATCATTTCAATAATTTTATCATCTAATTCATCTGGTGTTTTTGCTCTAATTCCAACACATCCATACGCTTCTGCTAATTTTACAAAATCTGGTAGAGCCGCAGTATAGCTTTCGGAATAATTTTTTTCATGAAGAAGTTCTTGCCATTGTCGAACCATGCCCATGTACTCATTATTCAAAATAAAAATTTTGATTGGTAAACTGTACTGAACAGCAGTAGACATTTCTTGCATCGTCATTAAAACTGATGCTTCTCCAGCAATATCAATAACAAGTTTATTAGGATGTGCAACCTGAACTCCAACTGCTGCTGGCAAACCATAGCCCATTGTGCCTAAACCACCAGATGTCATCCAACGATTAGGTTTGTCAAACTTATAATGTTGTGCTGCCCACATTTGATGTTGGCCAACTTCAGTTGTTATATAAGTATCCTTATTTTTTGTTAATTCATAAAGTCTTTGAACTGCATACTGAGGTTTTATCGTTTCGGTACTATTAACAAAATCAAAAGATTTTATAGATCTCCATTTTTGAATTTTTTCCCACCATTTAGAAATCTTTTGTTTATTCGATTTTGCAAAATTAGGTTTTACTTTTTTAATAGTTTTAATTGTAGAGCTTATAACAGCAGCAACGTCTCCCACTATCGGAAGATCAACTTTTACATTTTTATTTATTGATGATGGATCAATATCAATATGAACTTTTTTTGATTTTGGTGAAAATTCATCAATCTTTCCTGTTATTCGATCGTCAAATCTTGCTCCAATATTAATCATCAAGTCACAATCGTGCATTGCATTATTAGCTTCATAACTTCCATGCATTCCAAGCATACCTAAAAAATAGTTATCATTTCCAGGATAAGACCCTAAACCCTGCAATGTAGATGTAATTGGAAAACCTGTTACGTTTACAAGTTCTCTTAAAAGTTCACTTGCTTTTGGCCCAGAATTAATAACTCCACCTCCTGTATAAAAAATTGGTTTAGAAGCTTTGCTCATTAATTTTATTAGCTCATCAATATTTTTTTGAGAAAATTGATTATAAGATTTACTATTTAATTTCTTTTTTTTTTTAAAATTTAAATATTTTGTTTTTTGAAATTGAACATCTTTAGGAATATCAACTAATACAGGTCCAGGTCTTCCAGTCGTTGCAACTTCAAAAGCTTTATGGATTACTTTTGGTAAATCTTTAATATCTTTAACTAACCAATTATGCTTTGTGCATGGTCTCGTTATTCCTGTTGTGTCACATTCTTGAAAAGCGTCTGTTCCAATTAGATGAGTAGGTACCTGTCCAGAAATACAAACTAAAGGAACAGAGTCCATGTAAGCATCTGTTAGAGCAGTTACTGCATTTGTTGCACCAGGACCAGATGTAACAAGAAGGACACCAGGTTTATTAGATGATCTAGCATAACCCTCAGCAGCATGACCTGCTCCCTGCTCGTGACGAGCCAAGATATGTTTTATAGATTCATGATTTTTTAATTCATCATAGATTGGCAAAACTGCTCCACCTGGATAACCAAAAATAAATTCTACTCCTTGGTCCTCTAAGCATTTAAAAACAATTTCAGCGCCTGAATACAATTTTGACATTTGACCAATCTAGCTGAAGTTGAGCTAATTGGTCAAGTTTAAGACTCGATTATTTAAATTTTTTTAAAGCTAAGTTTAGATCTTGAGGATCTATTTTTTGCCAAGACTCCATCTGACCTCTTGCCCATGTTGTTTGCCTTTTGGCATATTGTCTTGTTTTTATGTAAATTCTTTCTTTTGTTTCAATTAAATTGATCTCACCCTTTAAATATTTTCCTATTTCTTCAATTCCAATGACTTTGCGTGCGCTATTTTCCTTTTTGACTTTTAATCTATTAAATTTCTTAACCTCGGTAATGGCCCCTTTTTCAAACATTTTATCTACTCTTTTTATAATTCTCTCAAGCAAATCAGTTCTTGAAAAGTCAATGTAAATTTTTATAAAACTATCCATATCAAATAAAGCTTTTGTATTTTGAAACCATTTTACAATCGATATTCTTGTAAACTTTTTTATCTCGAACGCTCTAATTGATCTTTGCACATCATTGAAATTAATTTTATTTTTAACTAGCGGGTCTAGTTTAATAAGTTTTTGATAAAATTTTTTTTGTCCCAGTTTTTTTTGTAAAAATCTTATCTCGTTCCTTACTTTTATTGGAACATTTGGTATTTTAACTAATCCATCAGTAAGTGATTTAAAATAAAGACCTGTTCCACCCACCAAAATTGGAACTTTATTTTTTTTTTGTATTTGTTTAATTTTTCTATTTGTGAGCTTTAGCCATGCACCTGTTGAAAAATTTTTTTTTACACTTTGAAAACCATATAGATGATGTTTTATTTTTTGTTGATTTATCTTTTTTGGACGAGCAGTTAAAATTTGAAGCTGCTTGTACACCTGCATACTATCTGCATTAATAATTTCCCCATTAATTTTCTTTGCTACTTTTATTGCAAACTCTGATTTTCCTGAAGCTGTAGGACCTGAAATTAAAATTATTCTGGACTTAAGGCCCATTAGTTAGTTTAACTTAACACCAATATATCTTCTTTGGTTTTGATTGTTATAAATTACAATTAGTAAAGTTTTTTCTTCAGAATTTAATGCTTGTTTTACAGCAATTTCTAAATCCCCAATTGTTTTAATTACTTTCTTTTGCGCTTCAACAATTATATTTCCTGTTTTTAAATAGTTAATTGGACTATCGTTTGCTATTTCTGTTATCACTAAACCTTTAGTATTTTTAGGAAGGTTTCTTTCTTTAATATCTTTTACTTCAATCAATCTTACATTAATTTTTAAAGATTCAATTTCGGTTGTTTTTGGATCTTTTTTTTCTTTAACTTTAAAGTCTTCTGATGTTTCTAATCTTCCCAGTTTTATTTTTTTTGAAATTTCCTTTTGATTTCTCCAAACTTTAACATTTACAGTTTTGCCAACTTCTGTTTGTGCTACAATTTTTGGCAATTCTTTCATTTCATTTATTAAAACTCCATTAAACTCTAAAATAATATCTCCCGCTTTAATTCCTGCTTTATCTGATGGGCTATTTTCTGCTACACTTGCAACCAATGCACCTCTTGGCTTATCTAATTTTTCAACATCAGCAATTTCTTTTGTAACCACTTGAATTCTAACTCCAAGCCATCCTCTTTTTGTTTCACCAAATTCTATTAATTGTTCAATAACTTTTTTGGCACTATTGGAAGGAATTGCAAAACCAATGCCAATTGAACCTGATTGACCTAAAATTGCAGTATTAATTCCAATAACATCACCATTCATATCAAATAGTGGCCCGCCTGAATTACCCAGATTAATTGAAGCATCTGTTTGAATAAAATCTTCGTATCGACTCATTCCAATATCTCTATTTCTTGCAGATATAATTCCAACTGTAACAGTTCCACCTAAACCAAAAGGATTTCCAATTGCTATAACCCAATCACCAATTCTTGCTTTATCTGAATCGCCAAATTTAACAGATGTCAATTTTTCTTTTGATTCAATTTTAAGAACAGCAATATCCGAAAGTGGATCAGCGCCTAAAACTTTTGCTTTATATTCTTTATCTCCTTCAACTCTAACTAGTATATCTTCTGCTCCTTTAATAACATGGTTGTTGGTTATCACTATTCCTTTTGAATCTATTATAAAACCAGATCCTAGTGCGCTTGCTTTTCTTGTTTGTGGAGTACCAAATTCTTTAAACATATCTTCAAATGGTGATCCAGGAGGAAATTCAAAAGGAAATGGATTTATGTTTGTAACTACTGTTTGTGTTGTTGATATATATACAACTGAAGGTGTTAGCTTTTCTGCTAAATCAGCAAAAGATTCTGGAACTGATTTTGCATTTACAAAAAATGATAAATTAACAAATAATATTGAAATTAATAATATTTTAAGATTTTTAAATTTCATTTTATTTTTTAACATACCAAATAATAAGAAAACCAATAATAGCGAAAATTAACCCTCCTGATCTTAATTGACTTTCTTTAATTATATCAATTTTTTTTAACATATTTTTCATTTTTGATGGAAATAAAGCATATAAAATTCCTTCAATAAAGAGGAATAAGCCAAAAGCTATGATTAACTCTCTCATAAACTAACTAATAATTATTCTGCTTGAAATTCTATGTTTCCAAAAAATTTAAAGAACTCACCATCAGGAGATAAAATTAAAGATGTATCTCCACCAATCAAAGCCGTTTCATAAGCTTGCATAGCTCGATAAAAAGCAAAGAATTCTGGATCCCTACCAAATGCATCCGCGAAAATTTTATTTCTTATACCATCTCCTTCACCTTTCATAATCTCAGATTGCTTTTTTGCGTTTGCCAGAATAACAGTTACCTCTTTATCTGCTGTTGAAGTAATTGTTACTGCCATTTCAGCACCTTTCGCTCTAAATTCTTTTGCTTCCCTTTCTCTTTCGGTTTGCATTCTTCTATAAATTGCTTCGCTGTTCGCTTGGGGAAGATCGGCTCTTTTAATTCTAACATCAATAATTTTTATACCAAATTTTTGTGCTTCGTTATTTACGCCTTCTTGAATAATGGCCATTTGCTTTGTTCTGTCTTCAGACAACAAAGTTGCAAGACTTTGTTTACCTAAAACGCTTCTTAATCTCGAATTTATAATAGTAGCCAGTCTTGACCTTGCCACTCTTTCATTCCCAACGGAAATATAAAACTTTAAAGGATCTATAATTTTAAATCTTGCAAATGCATCAACAATTAAACGTTTTTGGTCAGATGCAATAACTTCTTCTGGTGGAGGATCTAAACTTAATATTCTTCGATCTAAAAACACAACATTCTGAATAAAAGGAATTTTCATTTGAAGACCCGGTGTAGTGATTATTCTTTTTGGATCACCAAATTGCAACACTATTGCTTGATTAATTTCTTTCACTATGAAAAGTGATAAATAAGTTACTAAACCAATTACAAATATAAGGGGAAGTATAAATTTACCTAGTTTCATTGTGTATCGGTTCCTTTCGATTTCATCGTTAATGCCGGTAATGGCAGGTATGGAACAACACCTGAGCCAGCATTTTTGTCTATAATCACTTTATCTATATCCGCTAAAACTTTTTCCATTGTCTCTAAATACATTCTTTTTTTGGTTACTACTTTTGCTTTTGCATACTCAGTATATATGGCCAAAAATCGACTCGCTTCACCCTCGGCTGCAGCAACAACTTGTTTTTTGTATGCTTCGGCCTCCTGTAAAATTTTTGCTGCCTCTCCTCGCGCTCTTGGTATGACATCGTTCTGATAAGCTTGAGCTTCATTTTTTGCACGTTCCATATCTGCTCTGGCAGCCTGAACATCTCTAAAGGCGTCAATTACTTGATCAGGTGGGTCGGCTTTTTGAGTTTGTACTTGTGTGATCTGTATCCCAGATTCATACTCATCTAAAAGACTCTGGGCAATCTCTTGTGTTTCAATTTCAATTTTAGATCTACCTTCGGTTAATATTGATTGAAGTTTACTTTTTGCTATGACTTCTCTCATGGCTGTTTCTGCTGCAGCTTTTACAGTAGCTGCTGGATCTT
>Ga0207991_1000947_pt1 | contig 18746 bp, 18 predicted proteins | sample ETN07SmetaG_FD_185786 | JGI IMG/M metagenome (GOLD analysis project Ga0207991, IMG submission 185786) | Marine microbial and viral communities from oxygen minimum zone, Eastern Pacific Ocean - ETNP2014F14-07SV275 (SPAdes) (version 2) | ecosystem: Environmental > Aquatic > Marine > Oceanic ... | reverse complement strand
CCGAAGGAGGGAGGCAGGGCAAGGTGCGAGCGTTGGTGGTAGAAGCTACTGCGAACCAGACAATAGGACGGGCTAGTCGGCGGCGAGTTTCTGGCGGACTGAATCGAGAACTTCGCCGGCTATTTCCAGGGCGTGCTGCGAGTCGGTCGAGTCGTAGACTTCTGCGGGGACAGCGCCGCCGATACTGTCGGGGTTGCGTGCCGCCAGAACATGTTTATCGAGCAGGCCTGCGACTGACTTTACGAAATCGAACGATGGATCGAACGCCATTGCGTCTTCGCAAAGATCGGAGAGGTGTTCTCCCCAGACGATCTCGGCGCCCTGCCGGTAGAGGAAGCCTTTGACGGCTTTCGTGGCCGATTCGTGGGCCAGAAAACAGGCCAGTGCGTGGCGATTTTGCTCGGCGTTCGCGCGGCCTGCCTCGAGATCGGCTTCGGCCTGTGCAAGCCAGCTTGCTGCGGGGTCGTGAGTGTTCATGTGGACTTAACCGTGGACCCTTTCTCCGTGGGTGAAGGCGTCGCGGAGGAGCGGGTCGGGTGCCGGTGGGTTTTCAAACTCGTCGCGCGTATACACGTAAAAATTGGCACCAACTCGGGGTCGCAGGTGGGTAGTCCAGAAATCGGCGCGCCGGTGCGGGGGCTGGTCGGTTTCCTGAACCACGATAAGGTCGAGCACGGTTGCGGGGTCGACTTCGCCGCGCGCAAAGGGGCCGATCAGGTACATGGCTTCCATGCCCAGTTGCGGCATTTCCTCGATGAACCGCTGCAACTCGGCTTCGAGCATTTGCTTGCGCTGCCCACCGAAGCCGAACATCATCGGCATGGCATTGCCCCGGTACTGAACCCGGTTGCGGAGAACTGGTCAGGACCGGATGAGGTGCTCAAACCGTGTACAGGGATGGCGCACTCGGTGCGTCGTAGATTTGTTCTTCGGTCAGTTCGTACGCCTCTTTGCGGTAGATCTGGATGCGGTGGGCCCCGAAGTCGGGGATGTACATCAGGTCACCATCGACCCTCACAGATGCCGGGCCTCTAAGGCGTTTCAACTCGACCAGAGGGATCAGGTCTCGCGATCTCAGGACCTTCGGGTTGGCGGAGATGTAGATGCGACCACTCGTCGACAGGCCCGCATCGCCGACGAAAACATCGACAAAGTTGCCGTGCTGGCCGAACAGTTGAATCCGGTGGTTCCCACGGTCGGCTACGTATATATCGCCGTGCTCGTCGATGGCGACTCCGGCAGGTCGGCACAACTCGCCCAGACCGTCGCCAGGGGTTCCGAACTGCGAGATGTACTCACCTTCTGACGAGAACCGCTGGACGCGGTCGTTGCGCCAGTCGCCGATGACGATGCTGCCATCGTCGGGGTCGAGAGCGATGCCCCAGGGCATGTCGAACTGGCCGTTTCCGTAGCCCTGTTCGCCGAAAGTTGAGATGAAGTTGCCTTCAGCGGTGAACTTCTGGACGCGGTGGTTCATGGTGTCGACCACGAGCAGGTTGCCGTCGGCATCGAACGCGATTCCGGATGGCCGGTTCAGTTCTCCCTCGCCCGAACCGTGCTCGCCCCACGAGTTGATTTTCGTGCCGTCTTTGGCCCAGAAGCTGATTGTGTGGTTGCCTTCGTCGGAAACGACCAGCGAGTCGTCGGGTCCGGCGATCATCTGTACCGGCCAGATAAAGTCGCTACCGATATCGCCCAGGTCCTCGTCATCCCAGTTTGTGAGCCTGATCTGGCCACCCTCGCCATCGGTGCGGTTCAGGACGTACAGGTCGCGGTCGCTTCCGATCACGATGTCCATTGGCGACGTGGTGACCCGGCGCATTCCGAGCGTTGCGTAGTAGGGGTATGCCGCCCTGAGCAGGGCATGTGGTTTGGTCATTTTTCAGTCACTTTGCTTGGGAGAAAAAGTTGTTGTTTCCGGGCGGTCAGACCATCGTCCTCGTGTAGGGATTGAACTGCTCGAACGTTCCGCCAACGATGTCTACGGGGTCGATTCCCATCCACTGGTTGAGGATCGTGCTGTAGATGCTCCGGAAGTCGATAGTGAAGTCCATGTCTTCGCCGAAGACCCAGTCGGCCGGGGCCAGCGAGGGGTATTCGGAGTAGAGGCCGCCCCTGACGTTTTCGCCAATGAGGAACGCGCCGCCACCGGTGCCGTGGTCGGTGCCTGATCCGTTGTCCTTGATCCGTCTGCCGAACTCGGTGAAAACGAGGATGTTCACTTCATCGGCGGCATCGTGGTCGCGCAGGTCCTGCATGAAGTCTTCGATGGCGACGGTCAGTTCGGTGAGCAGTTTTGCGTGGCCGGGGACCTCCTGTGCATGGTGATCGTAGCCGGCATGGTTGGTGTAGAAGATTCGCGTGCCGAGCCCTGCCGTGTGAACTCGTGCCACGTCGCGCAGTGACTTTGCGATCGGGTTGTCGGCGTACTCGACGGTCGATTTGTACTTCCGGGGTGCCGCGGCGAGCATGTCGGCGCCGGTAATGACGCTGCGGCCGGTCGTGCTCAGGTAGTCCATGACAAGTCCCGAGCCAATAGCCGGTGTGTACATGCGCTGGAAAATCTGTAGGTCGCGGTCGCGTTCCTCCTGCAACTCGATTCCCGACATGAGGCCGTAGTTGTCGAGGTCGCCGATCGAGGTGGCGGTCACGCCGGGCGCGGCGAGTGCGCGCGGCAGGCCGCGGCCCATGTTTACTGCGGTGATCGGGTTCGAGCTTTCGGGGTCGATGTGCCGGATGACTTTTGCCAGCCAGCCTTCAGTGGCGATGGTTTCGGGTTCGCACGTGTGCCAGATGTCCATTGCCCGGAAGTGCGACCGGCTGGCGTGTTCGGTCCCGACTCCCTGGACGATTGCCATTTTTCCCTGTTCGTAGATTCGCTTGAAGGCTGTGGCCGAGGGATGCCAGGCGAGGGTGTCGGTGAACGGAAGCACCTTGTCTTCCGGGATCCCGACGAGTGGCCGGTTGTCGTAGTAGATGCCTTCGGTGAACGGGATAACGGTGTTCATGAAGTCGTTGCCGCCGGAGAGCTGGACGACGACGATGACGGGGTCTTTGGTTTTTCCGTTTTGATTGCCGTTGGTCCGTGCGTTAGCGGTTGTCATTTGCCGGGGGGCTCCGTGATTGGTTTCGTGTTGGCTGTCTGTTGTTTTTATAGGGATGTACAGTGCGCGGTTTGAATCAGTTGAACTGGTACTCGCGGGCCGAGACGACGAGAGTCAGTAGCTGTACAACTCGTTCCGTGCTGGCACTGGCCGATTCGTCGCTGCCCCATTCGAGCGGGCCATCTTTTTCTGCGTGGGCGAGCAGGGTGTCGCGGGTTTCGGATTCGAGTTCGAGGGGGCCGACAAGGTCGAGCAACGAATCGACGAACTGTGCGGGACTTGTCGCATCGCCGCCGGACCTGATGCGGTCGACGATGGCCCTTACGCCCGGCTTTTCGGGGTCGTTCAGCGTGTTGATTGCGTAGTTGACGCGCTCGGTGAGGGTCCCACCGTCGATCCACTCTTTTCCTGTGTGCCAGCCTTCGACGCTCGGGGGGTCCATCAGCTTCTGGCCCATGGCGACGATCGTGCCTTCTAGTTTGTGGAGATCGGTATCTGGTTCCCGATAGTCGCCCGAGAGCTTGAGGACTGCTGCCACGAATTCGGTGGGCGATTTGACCCGTTTGAACCGGGCCGCCTTGAACCAGCCGGAGGTGAACAGGGTCCGCAGTACGGCGCGGATATCGGCATCGGAGTCCATCCAGGTCTTTACGAGATCGTCGATGGCCGCGGGATCTACAGGCGGTTCGATGCTCCATGCCGGGACCTGCGCTTCGTCGGCGACAAAGAAGTTGTAGAGGTGGCGGCCGATGAAACGTGCGGTCGCTTCCTGGGTGGCGATGATGTCGATGATGTCGTTGCCATCGAGGTTCCCGGTGTGGCCCAGAAAGGTCTTTTCGTCGTTGTCGTGGTCGTCGGCCCTGAACAGAAATTCGACATCGCGCTGGCCGTACGGGTAGAGCGGAATGGGCTGCTCGTAGGTCCAGCCGGTGAAGGCGCGGGCGGCGTTCTTGATGTCGTCTTCGGTGTAGTTTCCGATGCCCATCGAAAACAGTTCGAGGATTTCCCGCCCGTAGTTTTCGTTGATGGACGAACCGTGGTTTTCGTTGTTGTCGAGCCAGAAGATCATGGCCGGGTCGCGAGAGATGCCGAGTAACAGCGTTCTGAAGTTCGCCATGCCGTTGGTGCGCAGCATCTGGATGTGTTGGACCATCGTCGGTGTGTGCTCGCTCTTGGTCCAGCCGGTGGCGAAGACGCCGTGCCAGAAGAGGGTCATTTTCTCTTCGAGCGGCCGCTCGGTGTTGACCATGCGGTAGAACCAGCGTCCGTTCCACACGGCAGGGTTGTCTTTGTTGGCGTGGAGGTGGGGGTAGAAGCGGCTGAGGACTTCGTCTTCTGGTTCGTCGAAACGCTCGGGGTTGAGCAGGTCGTCGACGACGTCTTCATAGCTTTTTTCGGCGTAGCGTTCGAGTTGGTCGCGGTCGGCACCGAACCCGGCGCGCCGCAGGAGGTGTGCCATCAGTGCGAGATCGGTGGTCGATGCTGTCGTCATGCTGTCCCTTTTGCCAAGTTCGCGATTGTTCGACTGGATGGAGTCATGTTATTCGACTTTCCGCGCGTGTTGAGCAATAAACGATAGTTTGTTGACAGTGATCCGTTGCTATGGCGGTGGGCCTGGTGTTCAGTTACCTTGCGGTTTCAACTTTAAATTGGTATTTGGCGAGAGGTTTTCATGGCAAGACCTGCTGATGTGGCGCTGGGCCTGGCGGTCCACTACGGCCACCGGCTCGAACGGCCAGTGGTGTATACGCAGGGGGTTGCGCTGAGCGGGCGATTGCGGCTGCACGAGCTGCTGCCCGACAGCCCTGATCCTGCGCCTGATATCGCCGAAATCGTTGCCCCGTATGTTGCCGACCCAGAGGGGGTTTTTGGTGTCGACGACGGGACAGCCAACTTCGCAGGCATCTGCTGGGCCGATGAGCTTGCCGATTTGACCGGTGACGATTCGTATGTGGAACTGCTGCGTTCTGTAGCCGACAGGTTCGGGCCCACTGTTGTTGAAGGGCCGCTGGACCCCAATATAAGGACTGAGGATTTTTTCTTTGCCGCGACCGTGCTCGGGCGTGCGTTTTGTGTGACGGGCGATGCTTCATACATCGATCTGCTCGCTGAGTTCTTGCTTTCGGCTGACACGTTGCAGCCAGGGGGTCTGTGGTGGCACTGTAAGGCGTCGCCGTATTACTGGGGACGCGGAAACGGGTTTGCCGCGCTCGGGTTTGCCGAGGCGCTAACGTACCTTCCGGCCGATCACCCGGCGCGGCCGGTGTTGCTGGAAAGGCACGTCCGGCACCTTGACGGGCTCATACGTCATCAGGACGAGTCGGGGATGTGGCGGCAGGTTTTGGACATGCCGGATACCTACCTCGAGCACAGTGCGACGTCGATGATCGGGTACTCGATTGCCCGCGGGTTGCGGCTCGGCTGGCTCGATGGCAGTTGGAGGCAGGTGGTGGACCGGGTGTGGGCCGGGGCGTCGAGTCGGATTGGCGAGGACGGTGCGATCGAGCACGTATGTGGCGGTACGGGGCCGCAGCCGGATATCGAAGCGTATGTGAACCGTCCCTATTCAGACGGGCTCGACGACCGGGGCGGGGCGATGGCGCTGTGGTTCGCGGTCGAGATGGCCCGACTGGAAGCGGCCGTTTAGCCAAAAGCGGGAGTTGGCGAATTGATGTACGACACGGTGATTATTGGTGCGGGGTCGGCCGGCGGGGTGCTGGCGGCCCGGCTGTCGGAGGACCCGACCCGTAGCGTGTTGCTGCTGGAGCCGGGGCCTGACTACCCGGATATCGAGACGTTGCCGCCGGAGTTGAAGCTGGGCGTTGGCGGTTCGATCGACATGGAAACAAACCTCCACAACTGGGATTACCGGGCGAGGGGAACTGATCTTTCCGGTCCTGTCATCGTGCCCAGGGGTCGGGCTACGGGAGGTTCTTCGGCGATAAACGCACAGATATTTCTGCGGGGGGTGCCGGAGGACTACGACTCGTGGGCCGAATCGGGGCTGGACGAGTGGTCGTACCAGAAACTTCTTTCAGCGTTTCGGCGCTCGGAGAACGATCTCGATTTTGGCGGTGATTTTCACGGCAAGGACGGGCCGATCAGCTGCGTGCGGCCAAAACGCGAAGACTGTATGCCGGCCCAGATTGCATTTCACGCAGCGTGCCGTGCAATTGGGCTGCCCGATTGTCCCGACCACAATCTGCCGGATTCGACGGGTGTCGGACCGCTGGCGTTTAACAATGTTGACGGCGTTCGGATCAGCACGGCGGTGGGGTACCTGGCAGGGGCGCGGCACCGGTTGAACCTGACTATCAGGGCGGACAGCCGGGTGCACAGGATCGTTATCGAGGGCGGACGGGCCGTTGGGATAGTTGCTGAGTCGGGTGGAGAGATGTTCGAGGTGCGCGCGGGCGAGGTGATCCTGTCGGCAGGAGCCGTCGTATCGCCGCAATTGCTGATGCTTTCTGGTATCGGGCCGGCCGAGCATCTTGAGGAGCACGGGATTGGTGTGCTCGCCGATGTGCCGGGCGTTGGGCAGAACCTGCAGGACCACCCGATGGTTTTCATGGTGTGGCGAACTGCTCCCGGATACGAGTACAACTTCGATCAACGGCGGATACAGATGGCGTTGCGGTATACCGCGACCGGCTCGCCAGACCGCAACGACATGATCGTGTACATGATGTCGCTGGGCACCGAACGGCCCGAGCGGGGCGGGGACAGGAACGTGCCGATCGGGATACAGATGAACCTTGTGCTGAACAGCGCAGACAGTCGGGGCGAGATCAGGCTGACTTCGACCGATATCGGGGATCAGCCGGGGATCGACTTCAACTACATGAGCGAGCCGCGTGACCTGGCGCGGATGCGGGATGGCGTGCGGATGATGGCGGTGATCGGCGAGCGACCTGAGTTCGGCGATATCATCACGGACATGCTGATGCCTCCCGAAGATATTGTTGGTGACGACGGGGCGCTGGACGACTGGATTCGCACTGACGTGACGACCGGTCACCACATTTCCTGCACGAACACGATGGGCGTGGATTCCAACCCGCTTGCGGTCGTCGATCAGCTCGGGGCGGTGCGGGGTGTTGATGGGCTGCGGGTGATCGATGCCTCGATCATGCCGACGTGCGTCCGTGCGAATATCAACGCGACAGTGATAGCGATGGCCGAGCGGATGGCGGAGTTGATTGTGTGAGGGTGCATCAAGTCGATTTCCCGACCAGCGTGATCGTCAACAAAGAAAAACTGTGCTGCGGTCATTCATCGAGCGGATCGAGGTCGATGGTGGAGCTGTGACAGACGAGTATCACCTGCCTGAAACAAGAACCGCTGGATCTCACGATCCAGCGGTTCTGTCTATCGTACCGTTTGGTGGAGCTGCGGGGAATCGAACCCCGGACCTCGTCATTGCGAACGACGCGCTCTCCCAACTGAGCTACAGCCCCCCTGCTCGAACCTTGCTGTTCGGTTTTCCGCCTGATACAAGCGATATCGGCCGCGCCGGGATCGAATTCAGACCGTTCTCAGCGTAGCAAATAGCCGCTATTAAGTCTCAACGCACCGCGATTCTGGTGCTAGTATTTCGCCGGTTACGGTGGGCTAACGCTTGCGGGAAACTTTTGATTATTGCTGTCGACCGCACGGACCGAACGGTCGAAATTCGAGGTGAACATTGCTTAAGCACTTCCAGGTGCCGGATGACATCGCAGTAAGAGTGGACGTAGAACGGCTGCGCTCCGTCACCGAGCAGGTATTCATGCATTGTGGGGTCCCGGAGTCAGAGGCGCGCCTTGGTGCTGACGTATTGATATTTGCCGACGAGAGCGGCATCGACACCCATGGTGTATCGAACATGTTGCGTTCTTACGTCTCTGGGTACAACGCGAAAACGATGAATCCCGATCCGCAGTTGAAAATTGTGAAGGAAACTCCTTCGACAGCAACGGTCGATGGAGACGGTGGCTTGGGCCTGATGATCGCTCCCAAGGCGATGGAAATCGCAATCAGTAAGGCAAGAGAGGTCGGTACCGGTGTCGTTGCCGTGCGAAACTCGGGTCACCTTGGCGCTGCCGGTTACCATGCCATGATGGCGGCAGAGCAGGACATGATCGGCTGGTGCATGACTGCCGGTGGCAAGGCGATGATCCCGACGTTCGGCGCGGAGGCACAACTTGGGACGAACCCGATCGCCTTTGCGGCTCCCGGTAATAACGAACCTGTGTTCTTGTTCGATGCTGCGATGACTTCTATTGCGGGCAACAAGATTGGCCTTGCGAACCGGCTGGGCAAGGAAATGTCGCCCGGGTGGGTGGCGAATGCCGATGGAACGCCCGACATGGAGGGTGGTTCGATGGTCGACTTTGTGGCGAACACAACGCGTGCGCAGTTGCCGGTGGGTTCGACCCGCGAGCTCGGATCGCATAAGGGTTACAGCCTTGGTGTGATGGTAGATATTCTGTGCGGACAGCTATCGTTCGCGCCCGGTTTCAACAGCCTTGCCCGAACCAGGCGGGCTCACTTCGTTGCCGCTTACTCAGTCGATGCGTTCGGCGATGTGGACGAGTTCAAAGAAAATATGGACGGCATGCTCAAGGGCCTTGCCGCCACGAAGCCGATGCCAGGGCACGACCGGGTTTATTACGCAGGGTTACCGGAGCATGAGACCAGGATCGAAAGGCGTGAAACTGGTGTGCCGTTGCACCCGGAGGTCGTCGAATGGTTCCGTGGAATCTGCGCCGAGTTTGAAATCACGTTCGACCTGGCGTAGTTCACGGACGGTTCGGTGCGCTTCAGCCCGACCTGCTTGCTGAGGAGAAGGGTGTTGAGGCGGCGTCAGCATCGGCGGGGTCGGTGGCCTTTCCGAACAGCTCGTCATCGGCATCGAAAATCGCGGGTCTGCCAGGAGTTCGATCACTCTCGTAGTACACGTCCCGCACGATGCCCAGAACCAGCGAAAAATCTACGGGCAAAGTTCGTTCAATATCGAGCAGGGCTTCGTTTTGTTGGGGAATCGTCATAGCCGAAAATCCGCCGATTGCGTGTGCCGTAAGATCCAACGAAAGTGCCTCGACTACTCTCATGAAGGCTGATCGGGTCGGTTGTTCACCTGCAGCCCGTTTCTCCACGGTATCGAGCATGCCGAGCGCCCCCGCGGCAAGTTCGCGGTTAGTTGTTGGAATCAGACGGTCGAGCACACGCACCAGCGTGACGCGGTCGGCGTCGGTCAGTGAGCCGTCATGGTTTGGCATATTTCGGATGGGTCCCGGTCGAAATCGGCAAAAATTCATTGATTTGCAAGTGTAATCGACTTGCCGGATGGTGTAGCGGGCTATTTGCCCCCGGGTTTGTGCACCGTACTCTGTTAGTACAGGGGTTCACTTCAGGTGGTGTTGCTGAATAGATCGGCAAGCGATGGCTGCATCGAGACAGGATAAAGCGAAAAAATGCTCAAAGGTGTTCTGGTCGGATTCGGAATAATGCTCGCGGCAATTCCGATTCCAATCGTCCATTTCATAGCGGTTCCGTTGAGTCCGTTTATCGCGGGTTTTATTGGAAGCGGAGTGGCGAAGATCGATCAGAATGGAATCGTAAAGTTCGGTGGGCTGATGGCTGGGTTGATGGTGATCCCTGCAGCCGCTGTTCTACTCGTGAAATTCCTCTTTGGGGTAGACGAGATAATCGGACTTTCGGCAACACTGTGGGTGGTAGTCGTGCTGGCGCTGATTCCGTACACCTGGTTCGGTGCCACGGTTGGGGCGTTGGGCAGCTACATGGTCAATCGAAGCCGGGAAGACAATCCTGCTTAGCTGGTCTCCGCCGAGACATCAGCGCTGCTCGTTTGAGCCAGGGTACGGTAAAGCCCAATGGCTAAAGCGAACTGGCCAGATCGCGGGTCGCATCGTGGGCCAGTCGCATCCGGTGGCGCATTACTTTTGGATCGGGGACCACCACTACAGGCCCGACTGCGCCGCGGGCGAGTTTGTCGGCGGTGCTGCCAAGGATCGACCTGCGGACTCCCGAGCGCATTTTCGAACCTACCACTATCCATGAGCCCGGGTTGGCGGCCTGGAGCGAGTGGACGTGCTCAACAAAATGACCTTCGGCGCGTTCGATGTCTATCTCGATGCCGTCATCGGTAATACCGTTGAGGAAACGGCTTTCTGTAGTTATTTGCGCATTTGGATTGGCTTGTGTGGCGGTCAGTACTAATTTGATTGCGGAACGGCTGGCACCAGCGAGTGCGCTGGCTATAGGCGCCACGGAATCGATTGTTGCGCGATTGCCGGGCACGATCAGCGATTTCGGCGGCTGTAGCAGAGCACCGTTCACGCTGGCGATATGGGGATTGACGATCAGGAGTGGGACCGCGGTTGTTTTCCATAGTTGGTCGAGCAGTCCGACGGAAAACAACCGCCGAGATCTGGATCGGGGTACGGCGGCGACTGCAATCATTCCAAACGAGCTGGTAGCGGACCTTGAGGTGATCATCGACGCTGCGTGGCCCGTTGCGATGCCCCAGCGAGACTTTACCCCGTGCGGACCTAGTCGGCTGACAACTTCTTCAAGGTAGGCTGCGGCGAGTGCGGTGCCGCGATCGTGGGGCGCATCGGGATAGTGCACCTGTCCGGGTCTCGCCCCTCTTGCTGGGTGCGTCGATGGAAGGCTGTGGAATAACGTTATTTCGCCCGAAAACCAATCGGCGATCATCGAGGCAAACGGCAGGATTTGTTCTGACTTGTAGGCGCCGTCGAGCGGCACAAGAATCCGGTTGAGATCCAGCACGTTGCCGCGATCGACCGCATCGCGTCGAACCTGATCCTGGGTCCGCGGATCACGATCTAGTTGCTGGTCTGATTGCTCGCTCATCGTTCGCCTTCTAAAGGGAGTTTATCGCTTGCATGAATAACGCGAGACGATTGGTTTGTTCGCCGATTTCGATGTTTTCACCTTCAGCGTGGGGATTCTGGCCTTTCGATCCGAGACCGTCTGCCGAAGGGACGCCCATCGCGGCCGTGAGGTTAGCGTCGCTTCCGCCGCCGGTCGATTCCTCGGTCAGTGTAAAGCCGATCTCTTCCGACCATCTGATCAGCGTTTCCGCGAGCTTAGCCAGTTCAGGCGTTCGCGGCATGGGCGGGCGATGGAACCCGCCTTCGATCCTGAGCGATGTACCTTTTATGCCCGGCTTGAGCGCGCGTATTTGCGCCTCGATCTGCTCGGCCTGGGCGAGGGTCCGTACCCGGACATCGATCGTTGCATCTGCGTAGGCGGGAATCGTGTTTCGGGCGGAACCGCCCGAGATCAGACCGGTGTTCACAGTGATGCCGTTCGGCCAGTCGTTCATCGCCTGCAGTTCGATAACCTTTTGTGACAGCTCGTGAATTGCAGATGCCCCACGTTCAGGGAATGCACCCGCATGGCTTGCTTTTCCTTCGACGGATATCCGGAATTCGCCGAGTCCTTTGCGTTGAGTCTTGAGTGCCCCTGCCCCAGCCTGTCCGGGTTCCATAATCAGCGCGTAGGCCGCGCCAGTGGCTAGACTTTCGACAAGGGGCCTTGACGACGGGCTACCGACCTCTTCATCGGTGTTGAAGAGGACCGTTATCGGCCGATCGGGCCAGAGGTCGTTCGATTGAAGAATCCGGAGTCCTACGATTGTGGTGGCTATTCCGGCCTTCATATCGAGCACGCCCGGACCGTACATCCGCCCGTCTCGCTCGCGGTAACCCATGCGGGCCAGGGTGCCAACGGGCCACACGGTGTCGAGGTGGCCGACGATGAAAGCGTGCTGCTTATCTGGCTTGCTTTTATCGCCGGTCCATCTTGCCGATACGTGGTCGCCATAAATCGGTTGCGGGTGAACCGTTACGTCGCCACCGAGCGATCGCAGTAGTTCAGCCGCCAATGTGGAAACGCGATCGTTTGCAGCCTTGTTGCTGGTTGGTGTTTCGATCAGGACGAGCTTTTCGATGAGATCGAACAGTTCGGTTTCATGGGCCCTGGCAAGGGGCAGCCATGTATTCAAGATTGAGTCCTCGGCCGCGGGGAGCTGGATTGTACGAAACCGCGTTGCGAGGATTGTAGGCGGGCCTGCCGGGCTTCGCGCCGCGGGGATTAGCTGGTTGCATCCGTTGCAACGGATTGATTGAGTGCTTCGATCAGTTCTGGCTTTGGCGCGAAGTTCTCGAAGCGGTGGGTCACGATGCCATCTGAACCGACGATAAAGGTCCATTCCTGCGATACAAGGCCCCATTCCTTGAGCAAGGGAGTCAGCATCGCCCTGCTTAGATCGCCCTGGATTTCCCGCGGATTTGTGTAGAGGTCGACGTGTACGAAGTCGACGCGGTCGCCATATTCTTCCCGTAGCTCGCCAACAATCTCGACCTGTGGCCCGCAAACCGCATTTGTGCAGAATGTAGGACTGGCGAACACGATGAGCAGAGGTCGGTCGCGTTCAAGAGCTTCGGCTATCGAGTAACGGTACAGCTCTGGGTCGCGGAAGCTTCCAGTTGTGAGGTCGGAGATGTTGCCGACGATGGAGAGCGTACGGCTGTCACTTGGAGGTGCCTTTTGTCCGACGGTTACAGACATGGCCGATTCCGCGACCTGGAACCTGACCTCGAAGGGTGCGGTTGAGCCGTCGGGCCGTGGGATCTCGGCGGAAACGGCCCACTGGCCTGCGCGTTCGAAATTGAACAGGGCTGAGTGAAGCCCCCGCGTTCCGAATGGGAATATGTAAAAACGCGCTGACGCCGATTCGGTGAGCGACGCGTCCGGTTCTGAGTCGTAACCGTTCGGAAAGAAATTGGATGTCAACCTGACGATTGGAAATTTAATCAGCCCAGTGTCATCGCTTAACACGATGACGAAACGCTGCATTCCGACACCGAGATCGGGGGTTGCGAGTACCAAGTTGATTTCCTCGGATATTGCAGTCCAGCCTGGTTCGGCGGGTTCAATGCCGGTGCTGCCGGAACTTACGTTCGGCACTGAGCCCGAACTCGAAAGGTCCTCTCCCACGGGTTCGTCGGATCCGCAGGCCACGATCGCAAGGCTGGCAAGGCCGACGCCGACAGCCAGCAGTACGTGGCGGGTCCCTTTGACCGGGTGAACCAGTAACGCATGCACTAGATGCCCCCCTCGTTGATGCCGAATGTGAAGGCGAAGATGGCGAAATTGTCGGAGTTCGACGCCAGTTTTACGATGTACTTTCCAAATTCAGGGACTTCCAGAAACGCGTACAACTTGGCCTCTTCGACGGTGAAATAAGAGCGGCCCTGATCGTCGAACATTACATCGCTTCCAGCCTCTTCCGGCTTCAATGGACGGTCATCGATCTCGACAAACACGTCAAATGGCTCGGGACCAGCGGGATCGATTACGACATTGGCGCTACGGCCAACGAACTGGAACGCGAGGTGGTCTTCGAGATCGTTCGTTTCTCGGGCATGGATGATCGATTCTGGTCCGTTGGTCCACAGGCCCTGCAGGTAAAACTGCTGGGGTGTGTATGCGCCGGTATCGACATATTCGCGGGTGCTATCGGCCGCAATGTAGTACTGCTCCTGGCCAGCATATATTCCCTGCGTCGTGTAGTTGCGCTCGTAGCCACCGTATAACTCGCGTGTCACCTGATTGGCGAGCGGGTCGCGTTTCGCAGAATCTATGCTGCCGATGGGGATGTCGGAAACGTCATATCCCGCCTCGGTAAGCGTGTCACGGATTGCCTGCTCGACTTCGATGTACGCGCCTTCGCCGAAATGCCGATAGGTAAGCTGGTCGTCGATGCCAATGAGGTACTTTGCGGGCCAGAAGCGGTTGTTAAATGAGTCCCAGGTCTCATAGTCGTTGTCCAGGGCGACCGGCCATTCGATGCGTTCGCGCGCAATTGCGTTCCTGACGTTGTCGTAGTCTTTCTCAAACTCGAATTCGGGCGTGTGTACGCCGAGGATCACAAGCCCGCGATCGGCGTACTTGGCGTGCCACTCTCGCAGAAACGGCAGGGTACGGATGCAGTTCACGCAGGTATAAGTCCAGAAATCGACCAGCACGACCTTGTTTTGGGCTCGCTTTTCGGCGATGGTGAACGGTTCAGAGTTCAGCCAGGCCTCTATCCCGTATAACTCCAGTACCCCTTCTGCGTAGGTTGGCAGCGGCGGGCCGGCGGTTGGCGTCGGAGCCGGACCGGACGTGCTGGTCGGTTTGATAGTCCCAAAGGTATCTGGGGCCTGGGACGGCTCGGCCGCTAAACCAGCTGTTGGCGGGGCGTCTGCTGAATCGTCTGTTGAGGCTGGGGAGTCGCCGTTCCCGCAGGCGACAGCGGCAAACGTAAGAAGTAGGCCAAGCGCCATCGATGGGAAGATGAGGTTGCGTGATTTCATTGTCTGTTCGGAACCAGTCCAGGCCGTGCAAACGCAAGGGAATTAGGAGGGGTGCTAGGTATCGTGGGGTTCGTAAAATAATACGGAACGGAGGTCGATTACGGATTTAGACAGACGTTCCGACGTCTTTCAGTTACGAGCGAGTTCGGTGCGCGCTAGGTCACCCCTCTACAGGACAACTTTGATCGGCGGCCCATTCTCGCCACGATCCGTCATAATCCCGCACGTTTTCAAAACCTGCGAGCTTCAGAGTCCAAAATCCGTGCGCCGCACGAATGCCCCCCTGTCAGTAGGTGATGATGTTTTTATCGGGGGTTACGCCGACGTCGGCAAGTAACTTCCTGATTTCGTCAGCCGGTCGCAGGATGGGAACATCGCCGCCTGTGTGGAAATTGACCCACTCAAGGTGAACGGCACCGGGGATACGGCCGCCCCGTGGTCCACCGCGTTTGTTGTCCCCAGTCCATTCGTCGTCAGCACGCACATCGAGCAGGACCGTCGAATCGCTCCCGATGGCATTGAGCACCTGTTCTCGCGAAGCGAAGATCTCGGAGTTGGCCCGCGGCGTGAACGAACTGGCGGATGCTGACTCGGGTACTGCTCGAGGTGCAGGTTCAGTTGTTGTGCTTCGTCCTTCGGCGATCCACTTTGGCAGCCCGCCATCGAGAAACTTCACATTGGTGTGCCCGTAGTAGTGGAGCGCCCACATCAGGCGAAACGAGTAAACGCCCCCGGAGCGGTCGTAGCCGACCACCGTGGTGTTATCGTTGATGCCGAGGCTCGACATTGTCCGGGCAAACTGCGCTGGACCCTGTATGTGGGTACGGTCTTCTAGGGATGTCTTGTAATAATGATCGACGGGATTTACAGCTCCTGGAATGTGCCCTTCTGCGTATAGCTTGGGCACGTCGGTGTCGATCACCCGAACATCTTTATCCGACAGGTGGTCGACAAGCCACTCGGTTGTGACGAATATGTCGGGCATTGTGTAGCCGCGTTGATCAGGTGGTGTTATTGCGGAAATTTCCATTGATGTAGGTGAAAAGCGGCCGATTGATTGGTATTCTTCAAGACTGGTGTTTTTCGGTTTGCTGATGCTATCACTCAACCATCACAATCCCTTCATGCCACTAGGTGAATAGCGGTACTCGGCGTGATAGCTTTTACGGTCGAGGGGCGCTAAACAGTTGACTACCGCGGGGAGAGGGCTGGACATGTTTGATGAAATCTGGCTGATCCAACTCACTGACGGGAAGTCGGATTAAATTGAACTTCATACTTGCCGGACTAAATATTGACCGTTCTCCAGTTGAATACCTGGAAGCTGTTACCGTCCCCAAATCCTCGCTCAAAGAACATCTTGATCGACTTGCGACGCACGCCGGTGGAGGAATTATTCTTTCGACCTGCAACCGGACCGAGGTATATGCGGTTGTCGATGATGTCGAAGTGGGAATTCGCCAGCTCAAAGAATTTATCGGCACGATTCCCGACAGTGCTCCGGCCAGCGATTTTGACGACCATATTTACACGCTGACGGGCGACGACGTTGCGACTCACCTTTTCAGTGTCACTTCAGGCCTCCATTCGGTCGCGTTGGGCGAATCTCAGATTCTCGGGCAAGTAACCAGGGCACTGCAGGCGGCGGGTGAAGCGGGAACAGTGGAGCCGGTGCTTTCCAGAATGTTCCATGCGGCCCTGCGCAACAGCAGGCGCGTAAGGAAAGAGTCAGGGCTGGGGCGCAACCGTATCTCTATTTCTTCATTGGGTGTACAGGAACTTCAAAATGTCGCAGGTGATCTCAAAGGGCTTAGCGTGCTCCTAATTGGGGCAGGTGAAACCGGAAAACTTACGGCGAGGGCGCTCCGGCGTTACGGTGCGGACGATATTGTGGTCACAAGCCGTTCGATGAACCGCGGTTCGATACTTGCTGAGGAGTTGGGCTCTCCCCAGATTCCATTTGAGCAGATTTCCAACTCGCTAAGTGCCATTGACGTGGTTATCACCTGCACCGCTGCGACCGATCAGGTCATCAGTGCCGAGGCGATTCGAGCCGCGATGGCGACCCGGCCTGACCGCCCGATGTACATTCTGGATGTTGGGATGCCACGTGACGTGGACCCTGACTCGGGCGACATCGATGGGGTGACGCTGATCAGCCTGTCTGAGTTGCAGGCAAAGTCGACACAGCACCAGGGACTTCGAGAGGATGCAGCGTCGAAGGCGCGTGTCCTGATCGAGGATGGTGTGCGACGCTTCCAAGAGCGTTTGACCGGGCTTGAGAGCGAGCCGGTAATTCGTACCCTCGGCGCCCGGATCGAGGAGATGAGGCGAGAAGAAGTTCAGCAAACACTCGGGGGCATCGACGAACTTACCGACGAGCAGTCGGTTGCGGTCGAAAAAATGACCCGGTCGCTGGTGCGCCGGATTCTTGCCGACCCGATCAGCTTCCTGCGCAGCGATGAAACCAGCGCGGTAGAGGCGGTTCAGAGAGTATTTGGTCTCGACAATGACGATGAAGAAGATGGAGAGGAAGCTGAGTAATCACAGCTTCAGGGCCAGATTGGCCTAAATCTGTTTTAGAGGCACTGTTGCGGTGCCTCTTTTCGCGCCAGAATACTTTCTGCCTGCTTTCGATACGCGCTAGCGTTCGCTTGATAGATGATTCCGGAGGATTCAATTGACCCGTGCCCGGTCAGCCCAGCTTTATTCCAACGCTCAAAAACTGATTCCCGGCGGAGTTAACAGCCCTGCCCGCGCCTGGGACTCAGTAGGCGGCGATCCGCTTTTTTTAAAAAAGGCATCAGGATCGCGCATCTGGGACGTCGATGACAATGAGTTGATCGACTATGTTTGCTCCTGGGGCCCGATGATCCTCGGTCACGCTCACCCGGCAGTTATAGATGCTGCCGTCGAGGCCACCCGGTCAGGTACATCGTTCGGTGCTCCGACCGAGCTCGAGGTCGAGATGGCCAGACGGGTCGTCGACGCGGTGCCGTCGATTGAGGCGATTCGGTTCGTAAGTTCAGGCACTGAGGCGACTATGTCGGCCCTGAGGCTTGCGAGGGCCAGAACGGGTCGCAGCAAGATTCTGAAATTCAACGGTGGGTACCACGGTCACGAGGACGCCTTGCTGGTCGAGGCCGGTTCAGGGTTGGCGAACCAGGGCATCGCTTCGTCAGCGGGTGTTCATCCCGAATATGCCGCGAGCACGCTGGTGGCTGAGTTCAACGATGTCGATTCGGTGCGGCTCTTGCTCCAGGCGAATACTGGTGAAGTGGCCGCGGTGATTGTGGAGCCGATCGCGGGAAACATGGGCGTGGTCACCCCCGAACCAGGATTTCTTGAAGAATTGCGGGAGCTGACGAGGGAACACGGGGTGTTACTGATTTTCGACGAAGTTATTTCAGGATTCCGCGTTTCGCTGGGTGGTGCGCAGGCCGTTTACGGGGTCATGCCTGATATCACATGCCTGGGCAAGATAGTCGGCGGCGGCTTTCCGGTCGGCGCGTACGGTGCGAGTGCGGAGATCATGTCAGAGGTGGCTCCGCTGGGTCCGATGTACCAGGCCGGGACACTCTCAGGAAATCCAGTGGCAATGGCTGCCGGTATCGCGACTATCGATGAATTGTCGAAGCCGGGAGTGTACGAGGGGCTGCGGGCAACCACCGATAAGCTCGCCGATGGGCTGATAGGGGTGTTCGATGCTTCGGGGGTTCAGGCGGCGGTCAACCGGGTGTGTGGGTTGTTGACGGTATTCTTCACCGGGAACCCGGTTTTCGACATGAGAACTGCTTCTGCGACCGATCGGGAGGCGTTCGGTGCTTTCTTCCATGGCATGGTTGACAACGGTGTATACCTACCACCATCGCAGTTCGAGGCATGGTTCGTTTCAACTGCACATACCGATGCCGATATCGAGCAAACGCTCGACGCGGTGAAAAAGTCGCTACCAGCGTAGTTCCGGGTGCCCGCGGATTCGGCTTTTTGGAGATAGCGGGCCAGTGTCGCAATTCGCTAACGCCATCTGTGTGTGATCACGCAGATGGCGTTTTTGCTTTGTGCGTCCCTTGATTTCGTGAATCCTGCTTTGTGTTTTACCTGTCTCTGGCGAAGGTCACCTTTTCGCCTCGGGTTCTTGAGAACGAATTGAACAGCGCATCAGGCTTTCCCCCTCAGCAGGTTCTGAGCGGGTGGCCAGAAGTCGTAAATGCTCTCCTTCCCCGGCAAGGAGGGCATTTACGCGTGTCGC
>Ga0207991_1000945_pt1 | contig 18755 bp, 24 predicted proteins | sample ETN07SmetaG_FD_185786 | JGI IMG/M metagenome (GOLD analysis project Ga0207991, IMG submission 185786) | Marine microbial and viral communities from oxygen minimum zone, Eastern Pacific Ocean - ETNP2014F14-07SV275 (SPAdes) (version 2) | ecosystem: Environmental > Aquatic > Marine > Oceanic ... | reverse complement strand
GCAGAAGAAAATAAAGCTGAAGAAACTGCTGAACCTAAAGAAGAAGTTAAAGCAGAAGAAAATAAAGCTGAAGAAACTGCTGAACCTAAAGAAGCTAGCCCAGCTGAAGATAAAGAAAAATAATATTTCAACAATGTCAGAAGATGATTATATTGTTGTTGGTAAAATTCTTACCACTCATGGTATTAAAGGCTGGTTAACCATAAAATCTTACACTAGTCCTCTTGAGAATATCTTTAAATATAATTTACAGGTTAATCTAGATAAAACTCTCAAACACATAAGAGTAACTGATTATAGATTTATGTCAAAAAAGACAATAATGAAAATTGAAAATATAAACACAATTGAAGATACGTCAAAATTTATCAATCACGATTTAGTCATTCTTAAAAAGGATTTGCCAGTAATTAATGATAATGAATATTATTGGCATCAATTGATTGGAAAAAAAGTTATTACTACTGATAATGAAACTTTAGGTGTAGTTGAATCTCTTTTTACAAGTGGCGAAAATGATATTTTAGTTGTTAAAACTGATTCAAAAAAAGAAAAGGAATTGTTTATACCATTTCTTAAAGATAATATTGTAGATGTTAAAATTGATGAAAATATTATTATAACTAGGTGGGAAAATGAAATTTAATATTGTTACTATTTTTCCTGATTTAATTGACTCATTCTGTAATATTGCATTTATACATACAGCAATAACAAAAAAATTAATAAGCATAGAGCCAATCAATCTCAGGAGCTTTTCTGAAGATAAACATAATAGGGTAGATGATAAAGTTTATGGTGGAGGGCCAGGAATGGTTTTGAAATATGAGCCAATTAAGAAAGCAATTTTATCATTGAAAAATAGAGGGAAAGTTATTTATTTAACTCCTCAGGGAAAGCCTTTAAATCAAAAAAGATTAAAATCTTTATCGAACTTAGATAATTTAACAATTTTATGTGGTAGATATGAAGGAGTTGATGAGCGTATTATTAGAGAATTTGTAGATGAAGAAATCTCATTGGGTGATTATGTTATATCTGGAGGAGAAATAGCCTCAATGGTTATTATTGAAGGTATTACTAGATTACTACCTGGAGTAGTTGATGATTATGAATCTATTAATCAAGATTCTTTTCAAAAGGGAATTTTAGACTTTCCGCATTATACACGCCCAGATAATATTGATAATCATCCAATACCCGAGGTGCTGTTAAGTGGTAATCACATTGAAATAAAAAAATGGAGAAGGAAGCAGTCTCTTGGCGTCACATGGCATAAGAGGCCAGAATTATTAAAAAACGTGAAACTTTCAGAAGAAGATGATAAACTCCTCAAAGAATATATATCAGAGTTTAAAGAAAATGGGCGCAAATAAGATTTTAGATAAAATTAAAGAAGAGCAACTAAAAAAGTACCCTGAATTTTCTAGCGGTGATACGGTAGAAGTTTCAGTTAAAGTTAAGGAAGGGAAAAGAGAAAGGGTTCAGCTTTATGAAGGTGTCGTAATTGCTAGAAAGAATAGAGGATTAAGTTCGTCTTTCACAGTTAGAAAAATATCATATGGAGAGGGCGTAGAAAGAGTATTCCAGCTTCATAGCACTATTATTGCTGGCATAAAAGTAAAAAGAAAAGGTAGTGTTCGTCGAGCAAAACTATATTACTTAAGAGAAAGGTCAGGTAAGTCAGCAAGAATCAAAGAAAAAATTAACTAAAACTACTTATTAAACGCCTTGAATACGGTATTTATAGCCTTAGGAAGTAATCAAAATAATCCTATCTATCATATAGAAAAAGGCATAAAACAAATAAATCACTTATCTCAGACTAAAGTTATTAAAAGATCTTCGCTGTATGTAACTAAGCCTGTTGGGCCTCAAAATCAGCCCGATTATATAAATGCAGTTGTAAAAATATCTACTTCATTAAAACCATTAAGTCTTTTAGACTTACTTCAAGAAATTGAAAACAAACATCATAGAAAAAGATTGAAGAGATGGGGGCCAAGAACACTGGATTTAGATATACTTATATATAATGATATGGAAATGAATCACAAGAGACTAACAATTCCTCATCCAGAAATGACAAACAGAGACTTTGTTTTAATACCTTTATTTGAAATAACAAAATATAACTTTAGCATTCCAAAATATGGCAAGCTGATACATTATATCAAAATTAATACAATAGGCATGATGTATGGAAAATAAAAAGAAGTTTATTATTGTTGAAGGGCCAATTGGAGTTGGTAAAACCACACTTGCAACAAAACTAGCATATACATTAAATAGTAAGCTATTATTAGAAAATTTTTCTAATAATCCATTCTTGAAAAACTTTTATAAAAATATTAAGCATTATGCTTTGCCAACACAATTATTCTTTCTTTTGCAAAGATCTAATAAGTTTACTAATGAAAAATATAATGAAATTTTTAATACTAATTTAGTTTCAGATTATTTTTTGGACAAAGATAAATTATTTGCTGAAATAACATTGACTAACGATGAATTAAATCTCTATAAAAAAATCTTTAAAGCATTAAATATTAAAACCCCTAAGCCAGATTTAATTATATATTTACAAGCTGATTCATCAGTATTAATTAAAAGGATAAGATCAAGAAAAATTAGCTTTGAGGAAGATATTACAGAAAATTATCTTCAAACTGTCATTGATGTATATACAAAATATTTTTATAACTATGATGAATCGCCATTACTTATTATCAACACATCTAATGTTGATGTAAATAAACCTCATGATTACTCGATGCTTTTACAAGAAATTAATAAAGAAGTAAAAGGCAAGAAATATTTTAATCCATCAACACTGAGCGATTAATTATGTCAAAATTATCTATTAAAAAAATTAACTCAATGAAGAAAAATAAAATAGGTATAGCATGTTTGACGGCATATGATGCAAGTTTTGCAAAATTAATTGATGAATGTGGGATAAATATTATTTTAGTAGGGGATTCTTTAGGTCAGGTAATTCAAGGGTCTAAGAATACACATTCAGTGTCCATGGAAGATATGCTATATCATACCAAATTAGTTTCTAAAGGTAGAAAAAATGCTTATTTAATTGCAGATATGCCTATTAATAGTTATGAAAAAACTAAACAGGCCTTAATAAATGCCAGAAGATTTATGAATGAATGTGGAGCTGAGATGGTTAAAATTGAAACTAATATGAATAATTTTGATATTTTAAGTTATTTAAATGATAAAGACATTCCTGTTTGTGCTCATATCGGCATAAGACCGCAGGAGATTAAATCATCAGTAGAATATAAAAAACAAGGTAAAACGACAAAAAGTAAAAGCTGTATTTTAAATGAAGCAATTTTAGCTGAACAAGCTGGAGCTAAATTGCTGATAGTTGAGTGTATTGAAGAAAACTTAGCTAAGGAAATTAGTTTAAAGTTATCAATTCCAGTTATCGGAATAGCTTCTGGAAAGTATTGTGATGGACAAATATTAGTATCATATGATTTATTTGGTATAAGTTTCAACGGTATACCAAAATTTGTTGATAAAAAATACTTTAAAATCCAAAATATTAAAGAAAGATTGAAAAAATTTATTCAAAATACACAGAAACTTCCCAAATAATAAAGAAGTGAAAATTATCACATCAGTTGTTGAAATAAAAAATTATGTTAATCATTTAAAGAATGAAAAGCATACAGTTTCATTAATACCAACAATGGGTAATTTACATGATGGACATATAAGTTTAATAAAAAATTCAGAAAAATTTAAAAGTAAGAAAGTTGTTTCAATATTTATAAACCCCCTTCAATTCAATGATGAAAAAGATTTTAAAAGTTATCCGGTAAGTCTTGAAGAGGATTTTGATATCTTGAAGAAAAATAATATAGATTGTCTATTTATGCCCAACAAAGAAATATTATCTGATTTAAGCTACCAAGTTGTTTTACCATCTGGATTCAGTACACTCTTATGCGGGAAATATCGTAAAGGACATTTCGAAGGGGTTTATAAAATAGTGAAGAAGTTATTTGATATTACCTCCCCAGATCATGTTTTTTTCAGCAAGAAAGACTATCAGCAATTAATGTTAATTAAATTTTTAATCTACAATACAAAGATAAATCTTGTTGAGTGCCCCACAGTTCGAGATATAAATGGATTAGCATTAAGTTCAAGGAATAGACATCTTACACCTGAACAAAAAAATATTGCATCTGGAATTTACAAATTAATGATGAAACATAAATATAAAAATGAAGAAGCGCCTGAGTACATAATTAGAGAATTAAATAATCAAATAAAAACAGAGTATTGCGAAATGTTAACTCAGAAGCAATTATTTGAAAGTCATGGGCTTAGATTGATAGGTAATAAAAACCATAGAGTTTTGTTTTATGCGGGATCAATATCTGGTATACGTTTGATAGACAATATCGAAATTGAGTAGTAATATATCATATGGTTAGAACTTTTTTAAACTCAAAAATTCACAAAGCAACAGTCACAAATTCGCGAATTGATTATGAAGGTTCTTGCGCGATTGATTCTGTACTGCTTAACGCCGCAGGTATTAAACCTTATGAAAAGATTGATATTTATAATATAACTAATGGAGAAAGGTTTTCAACTTATGCAATTGAAGGTGAAGCCGATACTGGAACTATTTGTATAAATGGGGCCGCATGTCATAAAGCAACAATAAATGATAAAATAATTATATGTACCTATACAGACCTTACTAAAGCTGAATATTTGAATCATAAACCTACAGTTATTCGTGTAGATAATAGGAATAAAATTATAGAATGTGAGAGTTATAGCAATGTAAGTTTAGTGGAAAAATAAAATGAGTATTTTGGTAAATATTAATAATATAGGCGGTTCAATTACAAAAGAAGACGATCGTTACACAGTAAAAGATAATACATTACTTAATAATCTGGTTGTTAGCAGCACAGATTTAAAGCCAATGAAGAGTACTTCAGGACATAATCACAAAGGTCAAGAAGAAGTATATTTTTTTATCAGAGGTGATGGAAAGATGGAATTAGATGGGAAAGAAATGGTTGTAAAAGAAGGTGATGCTGTATTAATAGAGGATGGTGTCTTTCATAGAGTCCATGCTGGACCTAAAGGTTGCTATTTTGTTTGTGTGTTTGATGGGAAAAGGTCTCACTAAAAAATAATTTTACTAATTTTATTTACTTTATCCATTAAAGCACTTCTGTCCGGATTATTTATAGTAAGATGGCCAAGTTTCCTATTTTGCTTTTCTGATTTTCCATAATTATAAAACTGCAAAGGGCCGTTTTTTTCAATTATATCTTTATTAGGCATTTTAGATAAAATATTTAACATGGCTGAATTATCATTAATGGTTATAGGTTTAATTTCCATATTAACTATAGCTAGAATATGTGCTTCAAACTGACTTATATTGGCTCCAGAGATTGTCCAATGTCCTGAGTTATGAACTCTTGGTGCCATTTCATTCGCAATTAATTGTCTATTCTCATCTAAAAAGAATTCTATTGCTAAAACTCCTACATATTTTAATTCATTCGTAATTTTATTGTGTATAGTTTCTGCATCTTTTTGCAATTTGATGTCTTCGTATGGGGCAACACTTACATTTAAAATTCCATTTTTATGATAATTTTCCACAAGTGGGTAGAAAAATGTTTTTCCGGATATAGTCCTTACACCTATTAAGGATAATTCAGTTGAAAAATTAATTTTATTTTCCAAGATAGATTTAACTTCCCCACATGACTTCCAAACTTTTTTGGGAGATTGGTTATTTATTTCAATCTGATTTTTACCATCATAGCCAAGTGTTCTAGATTTAAGAATAGAATTAGTTCCTATTTTATCAATAGCTTTAATGAGATCTTCTTCAGACTCAATGGCCTCAAAGTTGGTTGTTTTTATTTGATTTTGAACAAATAAGTTTTTTTCAAAAAGTCTGTCTTGACATATTTCCACTGCTCTAGAATTTGGATAAACAGGTATATGTTGTTCTATATATTTTAAAGCTCTCGCTGGAACATTCTCGAAGTCAATTGTTACTACATCACATTCTTTTATTAATAAATCTAATGAAGTTTGATTATCATATTCAGATTTAATACATTTTATGAATTTTGAAGCAGGTGGATTTTCCGCAGGATCTACAACTAAGAAATCTAATTTATTATTTTTTGATGACATTTCTATCATCATCATCGCCAATTGTCCGCCACCAAGAATACCAATCCGCATATTATTTTTTTGGATTCCCATTAACTAAAATAGATTTTGTTTGTTTGGATCTATATTTGATTAAATTATTTCTTATTTCTGGATATTTATTACTTAATATACTAGCAGCTAAAAGAGCTGAGTTAATTGCCCCACTGTTACCAATTGCTACCGTTGCGACGGGAATACCTTTGGGCATTTGCACTATTGATAATAAGGAATCAATTCCTTCCAAGCTTTTTGTTTTAATTGGCACACCAATTACTGGAAGATGAGTTTTGGATGCTGTCATCCCAGGTAAATGAGCTGATCCACCTGCACCTGCAATTATAATTTCAATACCTTGAGATTCTACTGAAGATGCATAATTGAATAGTAAATCAGGTGTTCTATGTGCTGATATAACCTTAGATTCATGTTTTATCTTAAGTTTATCAAGTGTATCTGCGGCATTTTTCATAGTAGGCCAATCAGATTTTGAGCCCATTATTATTGCAACCAAATTCTTGGATTTCTTCATAATGAGATTGTATCAGCATAAAATGTTTGTTAACAATAGTTATTATGTTTTATTGGCCAAATAGACATATGTTTTATATAATCTTAACTAAATATAGAATTGGTTAGATAATATGATTGTTGTTACGGGCGGTGCAGGCTTTATAGGGAGCAATTTGATTTACTCTCTTAACCAAAAAGGGCTAAAGGACATACTTATAGTTGAAGAACTTGATACTTATACCAAGAAATTTAATAATCTTAAAAGCCTTGATTATCTAGATTGTATTGACAAAGATTCCTTTTTGAATCAAATCAAAAATAAAAATAATAAATATTCTAATAATATTGAATGTATTTTCCATCTTGGGGCATGCTCAAAAACCACTGAACCTGATAGGGATTATATACTTTCAACAAATCTATATTACTCCAAAGATATCTTAAAATATTGTTCCAATAATAAAATACCCCTCATTTATGCATCATCAGCATCTGTATATGGGTCAGGTACTAAATTTTATGAAAACCAAGAAAATGAGTCTTATTTGAATCATTATGCTGAATCTAAATTAATGTTTGATCAATATTATCGTGATAATCAGTCAAAAATAACCTCACAGGTAGTTGGGCTCAGATACTTTAATGTTTTTGGGCCAAGGGAACATCATAAAGAAGGGATGTCTAGCGTGGTATATCACTTTTATAATCAAATAATAGCATCAAAGAGCATTAATTTATTTAAAGGAAGCCATGGATATAAAGACGGGGAACAGAGAAGAGATTTTATTTTTGTTGATGATACCATAAATGTGAAGCTATGGTTTTTAAAAAATTCTAATGTCTCAGGTATATATAATGTAGGAACAGGATTAAGCCGAGCATTCAATGATATTGCTAATGCAGTTATAAAATATTTTAATTATGGAAAAATTAACTACATAGATTTTCCAGATAATCTGGAGTCACAATACCAAGCATATACACAGGCAGATATGACAAATCTAAAAAAGGTTGGTTATCTAGATAATTTCACTACTCTGGAATCAGGTGTTGAAAAATATTTAGATTGGTTATCTAATAACTTATGAAGTTCAATGAAAAATTTCTTGTTATTGCTCCATCATGGATTGGAGATTTAGTTATTTCCCAGTCCTTTCTAAAACAACTTAAATTATTCTATCCAAAAACACCAATAGATGTTATCGCAAGAAAGGAGCTATTTCCAATATTAAATTTTATGCCAGAAGTAAACAACTTATATAATCTAGATGTCAAACATGGGTCTTTGGGATTAATTAAGAGATATAAGTTAGCTAAAAAGGTTGCGTTAAATTCATATACTAAAGCATTTGTTTTAACCAATAGTTTTAAGTCAGCAATAATACCATGGCTTGCTGGTATACCTGAGAGAGTTGGCTATTTGGGCGAGCTAAGATATGGATTAATTAACAAGGCATATCATTTGAAGAAGCATGAGACTAGTATGGCTAATAGATATTATAAATTAATAGATTCTACTTATCATGATGATTTGAGACCAAAACTATTGGTTAACGAAAAAAGAAAAAAAATAGTTAATAAAAAATTTAATATTGATAGTTCAAAAAAGAATATTTTTTTGTGTCCTGATGCTGAATATGGAGAAGCAAAAAGATGGCCAATCGAAAAATGGATAGAGTTAGCCTTAGAATTTAAAAAGCAGAATTATCAAACATATTTTTTAGGGAAAGACCTAAGATTTAATGATTCCCTGAATCAAGTAATAAAGAATAATGATAAATCAATAGTCTCATTAATCAGTAAGACAAATGTTGAAGAGGTAGCATATTTACTTGCAAGCTCCGATTTAGTTATAACAAATGATTCAGGATTGATGCACGTTGCTTCATCAGTTAATGCTGAGTTAATAGCTATATATGGTTCATCATCTCCAAAATATACCCCTCCTTTGTCTAAACCCGAGAAACATAGAATAATTTATAAAAATATTGAATGCAGCCCTTGTTTTAGAAAGATTTGTCCTTTGGGACACTTTAATTGTATGCACACAATTTCAATTAATGAAGTTATTGAGAATGCATCAGTCTTTTTAAGATGACCCAAAGAATCTTTGGATTTCTAAAAGGACTTTATTTGTGTTGATTGAGAGGCTTGGTATTTTATTACTGGTATCAGTGTCAGTAAATTCTAATCTATTATTGAAGCTATTTATTGTTTGCCATCTAAGTTTTGTTGATGATTTTTTATTTGGATAAAATGCTATTGTCTTTTTATCAAGCGCCCCAGCAATATGAAGCGGACCAGTTGAGCCAGCAATAAAAACATCACAATTATTTATATTATATAACATTTCTGCTGGTTGAGTTGTTGGTGTAATAATTTTTATATTTATCTCAGGCAATAAAAGTGTTTTAAATTCACGAGCTAAATTTAATTCATCATTTGAACAGTGGATAAGAAAATTATAATCATCAAACTTTCTTAAACCTTTACATATTTTGGCATACATATTAATAGTTAAGTTCCTTGATGAACCACCAGAGCCGGGGTGTATAAAAATTGTTTTTTTATTAGTATTTATATTATTTGATCTAATAAATATTTCTCGTTTTTCTTCAATTACTTTATCATCCAATTTAAGATAAGGGGGGGTAGTCATTTCTTCAATCTCACTAATTCCTGATATTTTAAATAATTCAACCACTAGGTCTGTATTATATTCATGCTCGGGTTTTAGTGATAAAGATCTCATTTGTAGAATCTTATGATTATAAAAAAACTGAGCTAACTTTGTCTTTGGTGCAACCCTAATTGGAATATTAAGAGTTTTGACTAAATATCCTATTCTAAAAGTTGAAAAAAAAGATATAGATGCATCAAAATTAGAACCTTTGAGTTTTGTTTTAAGTTTTCTAATACTTTCATCCATAATTACTTCATCTATATATGAACAGTTTTTTGCAATATCAAATACTTGTTTTGAAACTATACAAGTAATTTTGCAATCTGGAATATTTGTTTTTATATATGATAAAGCAGGCCATATTAGCATAAAATCACCAATCTTATCATTTCTAATGACAAGAATATTTTTGATTCTTGATAACATATAATCTATTTTAACTGTAATTTAAAATAATCGATAGTTTCTTTCAAACCATCCGTTACTTCAGTTTTGGGATTCCAATTCAAAAACTTTTTTGCAAGTGAAATATCAGGTTTGCGTCTTATAGGGTCATCTATAGGTAAATCTTTATTGATAATTTTTGATTTTGAGTTTGTTAATTGTATAATTAATTTGGCTAGCTCAATAATTTTAAATTCTGTTGGATTTCCTAAGTTTATTGGGCCAATATTTTCTTTTCCTGAGTCCATCATTTTTAACATTCCTTCTATTAAGTCGTCTATATAACAAAAGGATCTTGTCTGTTCTCCATTACCGTAGACTGTTATATCCTGATTTGTAAGTGCTTGCATTATAAAATTACTAACTACTCTTCCATCATCAGGATGCATATTTGGCCCATAAGTATTAAATATCCTTACCACTTTAATATCTAATTTATGCTGTCGATGATAATCAAAGAAAAGTGTTTCTGCGCATCTTTTTCCTTCATCATAACAACTTCTTGGACCAATAGGATTCACATTACCCCAATATTCCTCAGTTTGTGGATGTATGGATGGATCACCATATATCTCAGATGTCGATGCTTGAAGTATTCTTGCATTTATTCTTTTAGCTAGACCAAGCATATTAATTGCTCCATGAACAGTTGTCTTAGTAGTTTGGACTGGGTCATGTTGGTAATGTATTGGTGATGCGGGACAAGCAAGATTATAAATTTGATCCACTTCTACGTATAGAGGAAAACAGATATCATGCCTTAATGCCTCAAAATAATCACTTTTAAAAAGGTTACTTATGTTTCTTTTTGTTCCAGTAAAGTAATTATCAATAGATAAAACATCATTACCAGTTTCCACTAACTTCTTACAAAGATGTGAACCTATAAACCCTGCGCCACCTGTAACCAATATTTTTTTCATTATTATTCTATTTATGTTTTTGAAAAGTCTATCATAATTTAAGCGTTATTTGTTATAATAATCTAGTATTTATGAATAAGATATTAGCTATATGCACATCACCTGACAGGGGCGGTTTAGAATTATATTTCACAAAATTTGTTGAATATTATCATCATAAACAAAATTCAACTTCTCTCCATACTGTTGTCAGAAAAAATGGTTACATAAGTCAAGTACTCAAGAGATCTGGTAATTCAAATAGGCAAAAAGAAATTAACAAGATTTCAATTATAAATTTAATTTTTTATGCAATATATTTAGCTAAATATGTAAATAGTCACAAAATAGATTTTATTCATATGAGCTGGAGGAAAGATTTGCTTTTATCTGTATTGATAAAAATTTTTGCAAGAAAAAAAGTTCATATAATTTATTATCGCCAAATGAAATTGAGTAGAGAGAAGAAAAGCATCTACCATAGATTTATCTATAAAAATATAAAGATTATTTTTGCAATAACAGAAAACCTTAAAAATGAATGCAATAATTTTTTGCCAGTATCAAATCATGCTATAAAAAAATTACCATATGGTATTGAAGAATATCAAAAATCTCAAACCCCGATTATAAATAAAGAAGAACTTTGTAAAGATTTTGATTGGGACTTGAGTTCTTTTACTATTGGAGTTTTTTCACGCTTAGAAGAACAGAAGGGACAACATTTGGTGGTAAAAGCTATAAAAGAATTAGCACCACTTGATATAAGTCTGGGGATTATTGGTTATTGTATGGATAAAAAATATAAAAAAAGACTTGTCAAAGAAATAAATTCTTATCATTTAACCGGCAAGGTTAGATTTGAAAATTTTGTGGAACAACCCATGAGAGTTATGCCTGGTTTTGATTTAATTATATTACCAACATACGAAGAAACTTTTGGTTTAGTTGCAGCTGAAGCAATGTTAATGGGAGTTCCAGTAATAGGGAGTAATGCAGGGGGCATACCTGAGATTATAAAAGATAATGTTAATGGGCTTTTATTTGAAACAAAAAATTCTAATTCTCTCAAACAAAAAATCTCAATGATGATTAATTCTCCTGAATTAAGACAAAAATTGTCAAACAATGCTAAAATCTTTATCAGAGAGAACTATAATTATGATAAACATTTTGACAGTTTTGACAGTTTTTTGAATGAGCTATGATAAATAATATTACAGGAACAATCATTACACTAAATAATGAACATCTTATTAAAGAATGTATAACTTCATTGAAAAAAATTTGTAATGAAATTATAGTTGTCGATTCTCTTAGTAGTGATAAGACTAGAGAAATTGCAAAAGATCTTGGAGCTAAAGTTTTTGAACAAGAATTTCTTGGCGATGGACCACAAAAAAAAATAGCATCTACCTTTGCATCAAATGATTGGATTTTTAGCTTAGATGCTGATGAAAGGCTTGAGGATGATCTAATTAATTATATAAACTCAATAGATATCAAAAAAAATACTTTTGATGGCTACTCTTTTCGCAGAAGAAATTATTGTGGGGAAAAATGGATTAAAGCAGCAGGCTTTTATCCAGATAGAGTGACAAGATTATATAATAGAAGACTAGTAAATTATCATCCAAGCACTTCTCATTCATATGTTGATTCAAAATCTACCCTAGATCTCAATTATCATATTCGACATTATACATATAATTCTTATAAAGATTGGATAGATAGAATAAATTTTTATAGCACTCAGAGCGCAAAAAGCTTACATGTGAAAGGTATCAAACAATCAAGAATAAGACCCGTTACTCATGCTTTATTTGCTTTTTTTAAAAAACTATTTATTAAAGGTGGGATTTTCCAAGGGCTTGATGGTTTTACAGTTGCATTAACAACAATGTTCAATACTTACATGAAATATATTAAACTTAATGAGCTATATGATAATAAGGCTGACCCATCAAAACATTTTCCAAGTAAAGATTTAGATAATTAATAAGTCTTCTTTAGTATCAATATCTTTGAGCATAGGTATCACCCCATATGTAGAGGATGAATCTTTTATATTTTCAGTAATATAATTAAAAAGCATTGTTTTATTATTCTGGCTTTTAAGAATTATATTTTTATAAACCCCTTTGAACCCTAACAAATAAAAACCCCCATCTTTAGAGGGTCCTAAAACATAGTCTTTGTAATCAAGTACCCTTATTGCATCATTGATAATGTCTGAAGAGAGGGAAGGTATATCTGATCCTACCAATAATGTTTTACTAAATTTTCTTGATTGTGTCGATAGGCAATACCCTATTCTTTCATACAGAGAATTACCAATTTGATTTTTTAAAGATAAACTATATTCCTTTTCTATATTATTAAAGAATTCATTATAAAAATTTGGATAAACCCATAAAAAACGTTTTATATTACAAATTTTTTTTGATTCTAATAAGATACTTTTTAACATCTGCTCTGAAATGTAACTCCTTTCATCACTGGTAAGAAAATTGCTCAAGCGTTTTTTTGGTTCGCCAGAAAATGGACATTTTGTAAATATATTTAAAGATATCATATTTATATTAATAAAGTTTCCTAAGTAAACTTGTGTTAAAACCCATTATATATAATAGTCTTAATAGACGCATTTTAATCACAGTTATCACAAAACCATGAGATTCCCATCGTCTAGCTGATGTTTTCACTACAGACTTAATAATACTGGGGCTAAACTTTTTTTTTAAAGTAGAACATATACTAATATCCTCCATCAATTCTAGGTCTGGGAATCCATTAATTTTAGTAAAAAGTTTTTTATTTATGAAAATACATTGATCCCCTGTTCCATACTTGAAAATTCTTGATCTAAGGTTAATTAAGAATTCAAGCATTCTATATTTGATTGAGTCATGATCTAATTTAATATTAAAAAATCCCCATTTATAGTTTTTATGGTTTTCATAAAATTTTAATAAAACTTTAGAACTTATATATGTGTCTGCATGTAAAAATAAAAGCATTTCACCCTCGGCAATAGATGCGCCTAGATTTTGTTGTCTCGAACGATTTGGTGATATAGAGAGGATTTTGTCAACATATGGTTTTGATATATTGATTGTCTCATCATCACTTCTACCATCCACTAAAATTATTTCACAAATCTTTTTTTTTCTTAATATCTGAAGATTTGATAATGTATGGTATATGGTTTTTTTTTCATTCTTAGTTGGTATTATAATGGAGATCATATATTTTTAAAGAGAAGCAATGTTAATTGCAATAATTTATCTTAAATCAAAATTCATTTTAGATACTAAAACTTCTAATTGAACAATTTTGGACTGTCTAAGAACATCAAGCGTAATTATTTGACCTGGTTTTAGTTCTCCTATAATCTTTTGCACATCTTTAATTTCATTTACTTGAGTATTATCAATTTTTCTGATGATATCATTATGCTTAACTCCTGCTGAATCACCAGGACCATTTTTTAAGACAGCATTGACAAGAACCCCTTTTCCTCTGAAGTTTTTTTCTGCAGAAATTCCTATAAAGCCCCTTTCAACTTCGCCTGTTTCTATTATTTCTTTAATTACACGCTTTGCAATATCAATAGGTATTGCAAATCCAATCCCATCAGAACCACCACCTTTGGTTGAAATTGAAACATTAACTCCAATCAGTTCTCCGTTTATATTAACGAGAGCTCCCCCAGAATTACCAGGGTTAATTGCAGCATCAGTTTGGACATATCTTTGATAGGAATATGCATTTGGGGAAATTTCTTTATCAGTTGCAGATATAATACCTAAGGTTATAGTTTGGCCAACACCAAAGGGATTGCCAATAGCTAATGCAATATCCCCAACTTTAATTTCTTCAATATTCCCCAGGGTGATTGGTTTAGATTTGCTATTTATTTTTAATATTGCTAAGTCTGTCAAAGGGTCTATACCGATTACCGCGGTACTAAATTCTTTACCCTCACTGCTCATAACAAGGATTTCATCTGATCCAGCTATAACATGGAAGTTAGTTACAATATGACCTTGGGCGCTTATAATAACCCCTGAGCCTTGCCCACTTGGCATTAATTGTTTCTTTCTAATCAACCCCTGTCTACGATCCTTATAATATATACCTGTTTCAGGTATGCTCTTCCTTGTATAAATTGAGACTACTGAATCTTTAACTTTTTCAAAAGTATCTGAATAACTAATTTGTACTTGATTATTTTTTACAGGATTAATTGTAGCTTGAACAATTTCTACTCTATTGCCAAATAGGTATGGACTAAGCCCATATATTATTATGGCCGTAATTATCCCTACTAGTATATAATTCTTGAAATCTTTCATAAGTATTTTCAACTTTTAACATAAATTTAATAATAGTTATTTTAGACTTATATTATATATTACATAAGATTCTTTATGAATAATATGTTAGACTATACGCGATTAAAATAGCAATTTTATTTAAAGCCGATGACCGAATCTAATAAATCCTTAAATAGGAGAAACTTTTTAACTAACCTTACTAAAGTTATGGGTGGCGTAGGCGGCATATTTGCTGTAATTCCATTTTTATCAACTATGTTGCCAAGCGAAAAAGCTAAATCTGGTGGAGCACCTATAGAAATAGATGTATCTGGATTGAAACCTGGTGCATTCAAAGTTGTTGAATGGAGGGGTAAACCTGTATGGGTTGTTAGAAGAACAGCTGAAATGATTAATAACACCCAAGAAGATAATAATATTTTAAGTGATCCAAAATCACTAGAGGAACACCAGCCTAAATATACGCAGAATAAATTTCGCTCCTTAAATCCAGAATATTTAGTCTTATTAGGAGTTTGTACACACTTAGGATGTTCCCCTCTGTATAAACCCAATTCTAAAACAGCAGAATTAGGGTTTGACTGGAAAGGAGGTTTCTTCTGTCCTTGTCATGGATCCAAGTTTGACTTATCTGGAAGAGTTCATAAAGGTATGCCTGCACCTTATAATCTAGAGGTCCCTCCGTACTATTTTGTTAGTGAGAGTAGAATAATTGTAGGAAAAGACGGAGAAAGTGCATAGTGAATAAGTTTTTAGCATGGATTGACGAAAGACTGCCAGTAAGTAATTTCGTTAAGAATCACTTATCACAATATTATGCCCCAAAGAATTTTAATTTTTTTTATTATTTTGGCGCCTTAGCTATATTTATATTTATCCTCCAAATTGTTACAGGAATTTTTCTAACAATTAATTATAAACCAGACGCGGCTTCTGCATTTGCATCTGTTGAATTTATTATGAGAGATGTTGAATGGGGTTGGCTGATAAGATATTTGCATTCTACAGGTGCTTCATTTTTTTTCATAGTTATTTATCTCCATATGTTTAGAGCCCTTTTATATGGCTCATTTAAAAATCCAAGAGAATTATTATGGATTTTTGGAATGATAATATTTGTCTTGCTCATGGCTGAATCTTTCATGGGATATTTGTTACCCTGGGGACAAATGTCTTATTGGGGAGCACAGGTAATTATTTCATTGTTTGGAGCTATACCATACTTTGGTGAAGCTCTTGCTACATGGATTAGAGGAGATTATGTTATCTCAGATGCTACTTTGAATAGATTCTTTGCGTTTCATGTAATAGCATTACCTCTGTTATTGTTTGCGCTAATATATTTACATTTAGCTGCTCTACATACTGTTGGTTCAAATAATCCAGATGGAATAGAAATAAAAAATAATAAAGATAGCGATGGAATCCCAAAAGACGGAATACCATTTCATCCATATTATACAGTCAAAGATACATTTGGTTTATCGGTTTTCCTTGTTATATTTGCTTTTGTTGTATTTTTTATACCTGAATTTGGCGGGTTTTTTCTTGAAAAAGATAATTTTATTCCAGCAAATCCATTACAGACACCTGAGCACATAATGCCAGTTTGGTATTTTACTCCTTTTTATGCGATTCTTCGCGCTATACCAGATAAACTTGGCGGCGTAACTGTTATGGGATTATCTATATTTATTTTGTTTATAATGCCATGGATAGATAGATGCCCAGTAAAATCTTTCAGGTATAGATCTAACACTTACAAAATTCTTTTATCATTATTTGCAATAAGCTTCATAGGTCTCGGCTATATTGGCATGAGCGCCCCAACACCTATTTTAACTTGGGTTGGGAGATTATTTACTTTAATTTATTTTGGTTTTTTCATTGTTCTCTACTTTACGAGCGCAAATGAAAAAACTAAAGATATACCTGAAAGAGTTAAAATGGATGAATAGAAATTTATTATTTTTTTTATTATTCTTTTTTGCGAATACTGTTCAGTCAGCTGAAAAAATTTCACTGAAACCTGTTTTAATTGATTTGAATAATAAGCCTTCTCTCCAAAGAGGAGCGCAAATCTTTATAAATAACTGTCTTGGATGTCATACTTTGAAATATCAGCGTTATGTTAAATTTATTGACCATCTAGACATGCCTAAAGATATAATAGAAAAAAATCTGATATTCACAACAGATAAAAATGGGACACGAACAAAAATTGGGTCACTTATGTTAAATGCTGTTAATCCAGATTTTTCAAAAGAAGCATTCGGTGTAGTGCCACCGGATTTAACACTTATTGCTAGGTCTAGAGGACCAGATTGGGTATATACTTTCCTAACATCTTTTTATGAAGATAATTCAAGGCCGTTTGGCGTTAATAACAAACTATACCCAAATGTTAATATGCCCCATGTTTTATGGTGGATGGAAGGATTAAAAGCGCCAACTAACTCAGGCTCAAACGAGTATACTTATGTAACCAATGGCAGTATGTCAGAACAAGAATATAAAAAATCTATTACAGATTTAGTAAATTTTTTAACCTATGTCTCTGAACCAGCGCAACTAGATCGATATAAAATTGGGTTTTGGGTTATACTGTTTCTAACAATTTTTGCTTTCGTAGCATATTTGCTAAAAAGAGAATACTGGAAGGATATAGAATAAAAAATGACAACATTAGCAAATAGACGATCTGCAATTCTCCTATTCTCTCTATCGGACTGCCTTCATAGTCATAGAACTAGATTAGTAATTAAAGAAAAAGAAATATCAGCAGAGCTCCATGAGGTTGATATAGATAACATCTCAGAAGAAGTTAAATTTATTAGTCCATATGATGACTTCCCAACACTAGTAGATAGAGAACTAGTTTTACAAAATTCAAGAGTAATTATTGAATATTTAGATGAGAGGTTTCCGCATCCACCATTGCTTCCAGTTGATCCAGTGGCAAGAGCAAAATTTAGATTAGCGCTAGATAGAATCGAACATAAATGGTATCCAGAGTTTGATGCCGCCTATAAAAATGGAACTTTAACAGATGCATTTAAAAATAAAATTAAAATGTATTTTTTAGAAATTTTACCATTAATATCTGAGAATTTTTTTATGAGTGCTTCTTTTGGTCTTGTTGATTGCAGCCTTGCTCCTTTGTTATGGAGAATTAAACATCTAGGTGTTGAGATTCCAGAAAATCAAAAAATTATTGATGATTATTCTGAAAGGATTTTTAGCAAAGAATCTTTTCAGGCAAGTCTGACTGAAGCTGAAAAAGATATGTGATTTAGTTTGTTTATGATATGACGGATAAGTGATTATCTAAACATTCGCAGATAGCATGAATAATAATTAGATGCATTTCTTGAATTCTACTTGTTCTATTACTAGGTATACATATTTCTATATCATTATTAGTTAATATTTTTGATGCTTTACCGCCATTATTTCCTGTAACTAATATCACTCCTATACTATTTTTTTGGGAAATATTTATTGCTTCAATTATATTTTCAGAATTACCACTGGTAGTAAAAGCCATAAGCAAATCTTTGTTTGTTCCAATTGCAGTAATTTGTTTAGAAAAAATATATTTATAATCATAATCGTTTGCAATCGAGGTTATAGTGGCAGTAT